>Ga0214481_100182_pt1 | contig 32086 bp, 27 predicted proteins | sample M1_20Mar14CPVII9_4_FD_165057 | JGI IMG/M metagenome (GOLD analysis project Ga0214481, IMG submission 165057) | Marine eukaryotic communities from Monterey Bay, California, United States - M1_20Mar14CPVII9sort6BwellG10 | ecosystem: Environmental > Aquatic > Marine > Unclassified | place: USA...
CTACAAAGTAGCACAATATCCAGCATTTTTAGGATACCGCTAATTTTCATCATTTCGCTCGACTCGGCTTGGGGCGGATGGAATAACGCCGCCGATATGAGGAATTCGACCATGAAACTAGGTATACGCGTCGCCAAGATGCTATAGAGGAGGACAGTATGCTTGGAACGGTGTTAATTGGACGTCTAGAAGGTTAGATATGGTCTTTTAGTCAAAAGTAGGTCCCTGTAGGTCCCTGGGCGGGAAAGGGTTAAGTCTACTTAGTACATAATTCACATACTCTCAACCTCTTAGAGAAAGAACCATGTCGTAGTCTCAATGAGAAGGTTCCGAGTCTCATGGCGGTAGTAGACAATAAAAATGAGGTAAGGAGGCGCTCTCTAGGTGAGAGAACCATACCTAGGCCATAGGAGATATTTTGTACATCAAAGGACAGCAGAGGAAGTAGTATATTGAACGCTTTACCCACTAAATACCGTGTGCACATACCTATCTTTGCAAAGATATTAGGAGATGGCGCCGAGCAATGGAACTTCAAATGGTAATAGTAGTTCACAACGGTTAGTTGGGCGGTTTACTGAGGCTACTCTACTCAAGAAGGCAAAGGAGGTTGTTGCGGAGAAATCCAAGGCATCAACTATGTTTGATGATGAGGCTGAGAAGGCAATGCCAAGATTTAAAAAGTCTGGTAAGTGTTGTATTAGGGACATATCATGTGCACATTTTTGATGTTGCAAAACATACATCTCATCATGTCAAATTTTGTATATCCAATAATCGATCTCATATTGTTGAACATACCGATTAATTAATATATAACAACAACAGAGCTTGACTTGGGTAGAGTACTAGGCCGCGGTGGTTTCTGTGTAGTGAATGAAATACAAAAGTTCAAACTAGAATCCAATAGTCCACTTGATAAGAAATCAAGCAGCGGTTTATGTGATGTAGAAGATGAGGAAGAGGATGAATTTGGTGAATTAAGATATGATGGAGGTGTATTAGTACAAGATCGTAAATTCATGGCACGTAGATGTTTACGAAAAGGTTCACATCCTCGTTATGCTATTAAAATCTTAAGTGATGAATGTCTTGAAGATCCAGAAAGATTTGTTGGGGGAGTTATAGATTTGGCAGTTGAAAGTCGTTTTTTATCAGTTATTCGTCATCCAAACATTATTAAGATGAGGGGTGTTGCAGATTGCAATCCATATGATAGGGGATTTTTCGTTGTACTTGATAGACTATATGCTACATTAACAATGAAAATTAGTGAATGGAAGAAACAAGTGGGTAAAACAAGTGGTATTGGAAAGATATTAGATATGAAGGGGAAGAAGAAGCGTAAGATTTGGGTTGATAGACTTGTTGTTGTTTATGATTTATCAACAGCGTTGGAATACCTGCACAACCAAAAGTGAGTAATGTGTGGTGTTTGAATGTGTATTATACATTATTTTGCTTGTGATACTGACACCACAAACTCTCTATACCTAAAGAGTAATGTACCGCGACTTAAAGCCGGATAACATTGGATTTGATGTGCGAGGAGATGTAAAGATATTTGGTAAGTTTACAGAGTTATTTATATACTCTTTGAGTATATATATATTATATACTCTCTGAGTATTATATCTCATCAATTGTTTATCGGCTTGTTATTCTCGTATTAGATTTTGGATTAGCAAGAGAGTTTCCCACTACTTTGAAAAAGATGGCAAACGACACTTTCCAAATGTCAGGGAAGACTGGTTCCCTTCGATACATGGTGAGTGTTCTGCATACTAGTATTATCTCGATCTATACTACTAACCCCTTATTGATAATTGTTGTGTTAGGCTCCAGAGGTAGCAAAAGAACAGCCTTACAATGAAACTGTCGATGTATATTCATTAGCAATAATGGCTTGGCAAATATTTGAGATGGATGTGCCATTCAAGGGTTATTCCATTGCAATGCACAATAATTTGGTAATTGAAAGAGGAGGCCGTCCTAGAATCGATCCTAAATGGGGTCCTCGTTTAGGCGATTGGATAAACAAGGCATGGGCGTCAAAGATTCAAAACCGACCAAGTATGCGTGAATGTACAAAGGTACTTCGTGATGAACTGACAATATTACAGGATGATATAGAAGATTTTTCTAACATTGATGCGAGTAGTAGAACAGCAAACTCAGCCTAAGTTGGGGGCAACCTGAAGTCTTTCTCTGCCTAGAGCTCTGTATACGTTCAAAGGGAAAGTTGTTGTGACGTGATCTTTATGTTAGAGTGCAATCATTTAGAATCTAGGATGTAATTAAGCTCAATAACAATGTTTAAACTGCTTAGGCCATCCAGGCAAAAACAAATGTAATTCAGTATTCAAGAGATACTTCTCCTCTTGGTCTGTGAACGGTGGTTGCTTATTGAAAAAGAGCTCTTAGACGAACACGAACTTGCCCTTCTCGATGATGTTCGTCGAGCTCCTCGAGAGGAATGGCGACTACTAATACCCAGTTTTGCAGGATCATTAAATGCAGCTGCTCTGGCTTCCATAGTATCAAAAGGCGTGTTCTTTGAGTCACCATTGCCATTACCATTGTCCGATAAGAATGGATTCTCAAATGTGCTACAAATGGATTTATCGTCACTTTCTGAGAACGAATCTAAGGAGTGAACTCGTTTTATCGGTGCTCTCTGAGTTGAATCTTGAGTCTGTGGTTTTGATGGGCTGTTTAGATCTGGTAAGAAGGCTATCGCATCCCAAGCCGCTTTGGCTTCTCCATATGAATATGGTGAGTTGACCATGGGATAAGGAGAGCGGAAAGGAGAGAATCCTGGTGAGACTAGAGCTATAAGATGAATAGCAATGAGGGTAAGAGCTTGTACATCATAAAGGATGAACAATGAAACAACAAAGAAAGCTCTACACTTACGTGTGTTTGGTACCGATGGGAACTTGGTGGAGGATGCACCTTGAGTAGGCCTAGTAGGCTCTGGTGATGTCGGGGTTGGCAAGGTAGCTTCTTTTCTAGCAGGCGGTGACGAAGGTGGCGGTGGCGGCCATACACTAGGTGCTCTTGGATCTTCATTCAATGATGGAGTCGGAGGCCAAACGGTTGCCCTTGGTTTCTTAGATTGAATAGGTGAACCTTGAGGCGTCGGTATTGCCCTCGCAACATCATTTATTGAAGCGGTGTAGTCCTGCATGTGTAGAAGAGGATACGAGCTTAGAAGGTTGCCACCGCCATTGCCATTATTTCTCCCACTTGTTTGGGTTGCAAAGACATTGTTCGCAGTAGGATAGAGCACATCCAGCTCTTGCTTGCTGTTTTCTGTAACATCAGCAGTATTGTCCAATCCAAGAGAGGGCATGGCTGGTAGAGGAGTAAGTGGCATCGCCATTGGTGGATATTTCCGCTTGGGAGAGTCAGGGGAACTTTCTCCTTCTTCCATCATCATCATCATTTCCAGAGACCCACGTTTCTTAGGCCTTCGTCTTGTACTCTTTCTTTGGGACCCCTTCTTTGTTTGCTGTTGTGTGTTCTTCTTCTTGCCATGTGTAGCACGAAAGGCAGGAGCGCCCTCCCTCAAGGCTTGGGAGATCTTGGCTAGTGCCTTGGTATCATCGATCTCGACCCACCAACCACTGATGTTGTAGGGATCAGGCCTACCTGGATCCTTTACCTTCTGAAGAAAACGACCGGGTGGCCTTTGAGCTTTGACCCTTTTAAAGATTGAGTTAGTTATGTTGGTCTTGCCACTTTTGGTAGTACATAACATATAGGTTTCCTTCCTTTCCGAAACCCATGTTCTAAATATTCTGTTACCTGGATGAGAGTTGATGCTACCTCCTCTTCCACAGAGTCTGTATGCATGGGTGTATCATATATGAGATAGCACCATATATGAGATAGCACAGGATAAGTTAGGTACACGAGAAAAATATGTATGAGAACACGACATGATAATAGATATGAACACTTACACATCATGGAGATGAGGCTCTTCAATCTTTCCATCTATACAAGCATTCCTTTCTGAAGTTTCTTGGCCCATGAGCATAGTATAGGATGTATCCATTTCTTGCTGTTCTCGTGTTAGTGGAGAGGATGGTGAGCATGGAGAGCATATACCTCCTCCATCGCCATATGATGCATATACTCCTCCTCCTCCTCCTCCTCCTCCTCCTCCACTAGGTGATGAATATGGCGGATGTGATGGACTCACCCCACCAGCAGGTGATGTCGAGTAAAGCTGCCTTGAAGCATCTTGCGGGGGAGTAGTCTGTGAGAGTGGCCATGATGATGGATGTCCCTCATAGTACGTTTGATATTGATTCTGAGAAGTATCTTGAGATGTGCTGAAATTGTAATGCTGCAAAGGTTGCTGCTGTTCGTTTTGAGTATAACCATCACCGTCCCCTACACCATTATCAAATGGGTTGGATCCAGCAGTATGCCTTTGTTGTTGTTCCATTGATTTGTTGTACCCTTGCTGTTTTTTTTGTTGTTGTTTTTGTTGCATGTTCATCGTACATTTATTGCAATAGTTCCGTTGATTATTATGTCAGAAAAGTACTCAAGAAGAATAGAGATCGCAATTTTATATACTCTTGTTGGGCCTAATCATGTTCCTGTTAACTTGTGTCATGCTAGGGCTCTCTTTACTTCTATCAATGCATACAGTCTTCGGTATTGACATCATGAACCAAGAGCACTAAGCTTTTTGCTAGGATACCGCAATGACAAAACCCGTCCTTTTTGATTATACGATATCTTTGATATCCCCTCCATCCCCTCCCATCCACTCCACTCCATGCACGGCAAGGACGCGATCGTGTCAATGTAAAATAGTACATAGTAGGGTGATAGTCTATGAGTGTTTCATATGTCACAAATTTCATAGTATTATTTGCTATCATGATAGCTTCAGCAACTAAAAGATATACAACTTCATCATTATCATCCATCACCAGATCTTCCAATGTCATAACTTCTTACTGTGCATCAATGATGATATCAACCGATAAAAGTTTTGTCAATGCATTTTCTACTGTATCAATATCTCCTGCAGTTAGCTCGTTACTAAGTGACCCTACACTCTTGGGTGATGGTATCTCATCCTCTGGTGATAGTATCTCATCCTCAAATGGAGAGAAGACATTTGATGTATTGAACCCAGGAGCATCATTGAAACAATATAATGATGGCAGCAGCAGCATTGGCCAAGTTCAGAAAATGGGAAGAGAGGATACACAACAGGCAATTGACAGAGCAAGCTCTGCATTAAGTGAATGGAAGGATGGTACAACAGGAGCATACCGATCTAGCTTATTAACCAAATGGAGTGCACTTATAAAAGAAAACTCAGAAGATATAGCAACCATAATGACACTTGAATCAGGTAAACCATTAACTGAATCAAGAGGCGAGGTACAGTATGGTGTAAGCTTTTTAGATTACTTTGCCGCCGAAGCAATAAGACCTAGCTCAGCTGGTGGAGGATATATGGTACCCACACCTTTCACTAATCCTGATAGCAATACACCAAGAGGAAGGATAATGGCAATCAACGAAGCGGTTGGAGTCTGTGCGTTCATAACTCCCTGGAACGTGAGTGTTGTTGCTTCATTATATTATGTAATGCATAAACTTGAATGTATGTAACTTTGTTGCTTCTATATTCATTATATCATGAAATGTAAATAACTAAACCACACATATAACTTCTCTTACAGTTCCCGATAGCGATGATTACAAGGAAAGTAGGACCAGCGTTGGCAGCAGGTATGTTCTACTTATAATGTTGGTTCATTATATATACCATTCATTTCTAACTTTTCTATCATTTTCTTACAGGTTGCACTACGGTATTAAAGCCAAGTGAGCTTACACCATTAACTGCCATAGCTTTGAAAGTGCTTGCGATTAGAGCTGGTATTCCTGAGGGTGTATTTGAGGTAATCACTGCCGATAGAGATTCAACAAAAGAAGTCGGTTATGAAATGACTACAAATAAAGCAATTAAAAAAATATCTTTTACAGGTAGTACTGCTGTTGGTAAATTATTGATGAAGCAAAGTAGTGATACCGTCAAGAGGTTATCTCTAGAATTAGGAGGAAATGCACCATTTATTGTGTTCGAGGATGCTGATATAGATGTGGCAGTCAACGCCGCAATGGCTAGCAAGTATAGGAACGCTGGACAGACATGCGTATGTGCGGATCGGTTTTTGATTCACAAGTCAGTTGTAGAAGAGTTTGTAGCCAAGCTGACTGCTAAGGTGAAACAGACCTTGACTGTAGGCAATGGTATGAAAGATGGAGTCAACTTTGGGCCTGTCATCTTAGAATCATCAGTAGAGAATATACACGAAAAAGTGGAGCAAGCAATTGCAGACGGAGCAACACTTGTTGTTGGAGGCTCGGCCCTTCCGGAGCTTGGACCTTGCTTTTACTCTCCAACTATTCTAACAAATGTAAGCACGAGTTCATCAATTTGGAATACAGAGACCTTTGGGCCAGTAGTTGCAATTAAAACATTTGAGACAGAAGATGAAGCGTTGTTGTTAGCAAATGATTCTCCTACTGGACTTGCATCATACGTTTGTACTAAAGATCTATCACGAATCTTTAGAGTCTCTGGGGCACTTGAGACTGGCCTTGTTGGAGTCAATGAAGGAATCATAAGTAATAGTGCGGCACCCTTTGGTGGTGTAAAAGAGTCCGGTCTAGGAAGAGAGGGAAGCATTATTGGTATCAATGAATATATTGAAACAAAGTATGTATTTATCAATACATAATGTAAAGTAGACAAGTTATCTGTTAATGTGTACATCTCATTATCAATACATACACATTTCTATTAAGCACTTTGTGGAAGTAAGAATACATCATCAGGATCTTGTTCACCCAGCCGCTTCGCTGCCCACAACCTGGGCACAACTCTTATTTCTCGTATTCCTCTGGATCTATCAAGCTTCACAGCACAATTCTTGCTGTCGTCGGGATATATGCCTATTACTATGCCAGTTCGTCCTTTCTCAGGACCTTTAATCAATACAATCAAGTCCCTTACGAGTGCTGGATCTTTCTTTGGATCTGCATATACCAATTGTTGCTCTGATACACCACTATAATAGTCTTCTAAACTGATATTATCATCGTAGAATGTATACATACCACCAACACGAAGATATCTGTCAAAGTGGAGGGACATATCAGAGTATGCCACATATGCTTCATCTAAACCTTTTCTACTTATTGCTTGTCGGAACCTCTCAAGAGATCCATAGAAACGACCAACTTCGTACCTAAGTGCTACTCTTAATCCCTTATCAGTTGGGTTGTCTGAAGGGAAGGCAGAATCTGTGTAACTTGTGAAGACTGGTACATATGATCTAAGCTGATTGGGATATTGTTGTATAAGCTCCCACCTCTCTTGCATTAAATCTCTTTGCAATTCATCCATTATCTTGGAAACTGATCTAATTTTATTAGGCAAGCCGCCCAACTTTTTACTTGGTGTTGGCATGTTTGTTGATTTGGGTGTATCTAATGCATTTGCTCTTCCATCCACAGAAGAAGATATAGCTAATGTGATACCCGTAGGTACTATACGATTTAATATATCTCTTCTTGATAAGCTCTCGATGTCTTTATCATTGTTGTTTTTGTTGTTGTTGCAATCGACGATATTATTATATTTCAATCCCAATCTTAATTTACTGATATTGCACACATCTTGTGATGTGAAATATGACACAGGATATCTCGCCTGTTGAAATGCCAATGACGGATTAATGCGATATATACATAGTAGAATCAGTACACTTATTATATTACTAGATATTGAAAACATTGCCGAAGAGGACGATTGATGATACCTAAGTAGCATTAGTGCACAACTACTTGGGGATACTCTTGCAACACTTCCATCCTCTGCATTACAATACAAACTCAATCACATCATCAGTCATCATTCATCATCACCAAATCAATAGCCGGTATCCTATGAGAGTTTGTCGAGTCTGTTTCAGTATTTATTAGTTTCCGCTATTGATTGTAACAGGAGCTTGTGGATGATTGTGCGCCGTACCTTTCAAGCGGCTGGTTATGCATTATTGTCAACAATAAATAGCCAATCAGTTTCATCGCTTAGATTGGTCGCCGGTAGAGTGGATAATTTAATTCTTTCACTTCAGTTCCTGAATTCAAGTGATAACATGTCAAATCGTTCAACATTGAGTACTTCAGAAGATGAGTATGTACGTCTGAAGCTAGAATTAGCAGCCAAGAGAGCGTCAGTTGATACTGTTAGACTACAAGCAAGGCAGCTTATATCAAAGAGAGATGGTGTAAGTAGATTTTTTTAGCATGTCGATTGTGATTTGTTTATTATCTATTCTTCTCTAATTATTATATACTCTCTTGACATAACCAGCTCCGTGAGGATGTTGCAAAGAATAGAGCAGAATCAGAAGAACAACAGGTATAGAATTATATAATTGTAATGAAATGCATGTATCATGTATCATCACCAGCCTTCACTCAAGGATACATAATATCATTCACAGCAAATCCTGAATCAAACAAAGGAATCGAATGAGTTTCTTAAAATACAAATCAAAGAAGCAGAAGAAGAGAGGGATAGATTGATAAAGGAGATTGAAAAGAAAGAAAATACTTGAACAAGATTATAATACAACTCATACAGAAGTACCATTGATGAGGAAAGGAACAGAGAATGGAATGCAGATATACCATCAAACAAATAGTTATACTACATACATGGAAACTATATCATTGTTCAGTGTTCATATAATCCAGACTAAAGTTATCTGGCTGTGTAATAAAAGCAACCGACCTAGACCTAGCTCTCTATCATCCCCACTTTATTCTCGCAGATTTTGTGTTTATTCTTTAACAGAAATACCGTCTGAGCCAGCAATAATAACTTTGGACGATAAAAAGTAAATGGTTTACAATTAGATTTAAATAAGTAATGTGCAAATTAACAATATGAATTGATGAAATAATCAACTTACCAGCAGTAGTCATATCACAGAATAGTCCATGCTCAACAACACCAACAGTATTCTTAAGTTCTGTTGCCATTGCTGGTGCATCCTTAATTGGCTCTGTGAAGTGTAAATCAACAATGTAGTTACCATTATCAGTTACTGCAATCTCATCACCATCATTCACATTGGATGAACTCGATCCCATACGCAAAATAGCTTCACTTCCTGCACATGATGGTAATGCGGCAATTGTTCGAAGAGTATGTTCATGACAGAATGGTGTAATTTCCACGGGAAGAGGGAATCCTGGTCCAAGTCCATCACAGATCTTTGATTCATCAACTAAAGTTCGAGTTGCATGCATTATGTCAGTATTTGTGCATATATATTTCACTCAAAACGATATACAGTACTTACCAATTACAATAAACTTATCAGCACAAACTTCGACCATCTTTTCCCTAAGTAAAGCTCCTCCACCACCCTTGACAAGGTTAAGATCAGGATCAACTTCATCAGCACCATCAATTGCAACATCCAATTTTGAATGTGTATCCAATGTAACTAATGGGATACCAAGTTCCTCAGCTTGCTCTTTAGTTCTAACAGATGTTGGGATAGCAACAATATCTTTAAGTTCTCCAGACTTTAGTAACTCTCCAAGACGTTCTACTGCAAAGTAGGCAGTAGAACCAGTACCCAATCCAACGACCATACCAGATTCGACATAATCATCTACTGACTTATATCCAACCATTTTCTTTAATTCATCTTGTGATAATTTTTCTGCCATACGGATTGAAGTCGTTGTTGATGAAAAACTACTTCTTGCTACATTTGCAACAGGAGCAAAGGCAGCAACATTATGAGTAGCCGCAAGGGCAGCAAAGACGGCGGAGTACTTCATTGTCAGAGACAGAAGGTAGGTAGCAAGTTATGGACTGGGAGACGTCGTATGACGATTTTTGAGCATTTTTTTAACCAATGAGGTGGTCCGTTCCACTTTTTCGATTTTAGAAGACTCCCGATTATACAATGCAGCTGTCAATCTCCTGTCACACCGCGTCATAATTTTTCTCGGCAGCGGCGGCGGCAGTCAGATAGGAATTCAATATCTCTATCTGATACACGGTGCGTGTGCTATATCATTAGGTTTATATCATATCAATACTGCAGCATTCTTCTGTCAAAAAACAGTGAAGAATAGGAAGGATACCTTTGGCCTCTTTTGCAAGTGCATCAAAAATTATTTGCATTCCCACGCTGATTGACTACTTCTTTATAGTTAGTAAAAGGCAGTGCCGCATATACTCGATATCTGGTTGCAATATTCATTGGTTTTATATTGTATAGTTCATTTTATTCAAACCTCGGTGTATTGAGTATTCATGTGTTAGATTTGCAATTTTTGCTAATGTGCATCAAAATTTACTGAGAGAAGTTGAGCATCATTGCAAAAAATATATATCATATCCAACAAATACAACAGAGAATAATATATCATCACTATGGTCGGCACTAGAAGAAGTTCACCTAAGAAACCACAGGATACTACCCAACAAACTACCCAACAAACACAACAAGGCAATCTTGCGAGTGCATTAAAAAATTATGACAGTCACAAAACTAGAAGTCAATCAACAATATCATCTAATGGCCTTCCTCCTGTAGCCAATCCATTGGCAAATAATAATAATAAAGATGAAAGATCATCAACGTTAGGCTCTGAATTTGATTTAGGATATATAATGGGTAAAGATGGAAGAGGTATGAGTATTATAGGTGAGCCTATTATTACCGATGGCGAAAGTAAAGTATCCACTACTGCTGTGCATCAGCAGGTTAGTGGTGGGGCACTTATGTCAAGTCTTCCAGAACATCAAACACAACAAGCCATTCCACAGCAACGGCTACAGCAACCAGTAGTAGCGAATCCACACCGTACGAGGTCAAGGTCACGGGGAGATAGTACTGCTTCATTTTTAAATGGTTTGTATCCAACACAACAGCCCATATCGCATACACCACCCACTCACATGGGTACGTCGTATGAGAATAATCATTTTGGGAAAAGAATGAGAGCTGGGGTGAGTTTATATGTATGTTATGCTTATATTGTTGGACAGATACATTTAATATTGATTTCTCACATTATATCCATAATTTATGCTTTTTTGTTAATTTCTATCAGAGTATATCAGGTAGACTTCGTTCAGCATCTGACCTAGAAGACACTGGTGTTATTAGTCGCGAGCAAAAGACTATACTGAAAGATTTACTAATTGCAGGTGATAGTAATGTTCAGGATGCTATTGCAAAGTATGAAAAGGGTGACCCAGCAGCGTTGGAGGAGATGATTAAGAGTGGTGCATTAGCCGGACGAGCAGATGTTGACCTGCTTGGGGATTTAGATTTGGATTTTTTAAATGTTCATGGAGGTGGTGATGATGATATGTTTGGGAATGTAGAGGATTTAGTTAACAATAGTAAACAGCCAGCTGCTGCGGGGGGTGGCGCACAACAGCAACATGATGGTATTGGCGATCTTGAGTTCAATGGAGATGGTGCCACAGTTTCAGTTGAGCCCACGCCTGTTGTTTTACCCCACCAGCAACAGCAGCAAGTTCACTACACAAAGCCGAGGGGATATTCTATTGATGATATTGGTGTACATCGAATGAGGGCCAACTCTCTTGCGTTACCCGGTATGTTATTAGAAGGGGGAGAAGACGCTTCATCCCATACTTTTGGGCAGTGGATGGATAATCATAATGTTGCAGTAGATGGAGGCGACCAGTTACAGCAAAGTCAACAAATGTCAACAAACGATGCTGGTAGTGGCATTCAAAGCATACTCAATGCTTCCCAATTCTCAAGTGATGTCGATGGGTTAATGGGAGGCAAGACGGCAGCAACTCTCGCTCAAGTTGAGAAGAAGAAAAAGAAGTCTCCGAAGAAGCCAAAGAAAGAAAGGAAGAAATACACTAAGAAGGATAAGTCTGAGCCGAGAGAAAGAAAGTCTCAATCAAGGATGAAGGACATGATGAGCAGTATTAACGGCACGTCTGCTACTGGTGACGAAGAAGAGAAGCCTCCCGTCGTTTCTGGTACAGGCCGACCACGATCTATGAGTGATCCAAATCTTTCTGTCCGTCTTGATTGTTATGGTCTGTTAAATGTGGATGGTCCTGAAGGGTGGGTAGGTGCATACTCTCCGACCAGTCGTCACTTACGAGTTAGTCGGTTCCTTGAGAAGAGAGCTCAGCGTACTTGGACGAAGAAGGTGAAGTATAATGTGAGGAAGAATTTTGCAGACAGTCGATTAAGAGTCAAGGGTCGGTTTGTAAAGAAAGAAGATGAGATGCTCATGAGAGAATTGATGAGCCTGACTTGATCCTATTATGTATGCCTAAGTTGAGTGTCTTATTATATATGTATTTTCATTGAAAGGAGGAACACAGCCTGTAAATAACAGTAAGGAAAATACATAAAACATCTACTACTAAGTTTATTACAAAGAAGTATACATCTTAATTTAGCTCACAACAAATCATCTACTACCATCAGCCTCGATACTCTCGGTAAGAAGCTCAAGAAGACTATCAACACCAATATTATGCCACATCTGCTGCCAGTTGTTATCAATCTTTGGCTCATCTTCTCCTCGTCTTGCAACAGTGTGCATTTGTTCCGGATCAGCACCGTAAGGATACATTCCAGCCTTCTTGGCACGTTGATGCATGGCATTAAGCTCTTCTTCACTCATTACTGGTTTTCTACTCATGAAATTAATACCCTCAAAGACACGGACACCCCCTCGCTCAAGGCATTGGAACTGAATAGCTTCGGTATATTCTCCTGTCTCTGGATCTTTCTTGACATCCACAATGTAGTTGGGGAATTCAACACCGAATCCCTTCTCGCGGAGGATACCAGTCGCATCCTTATCATCAACTCTTCCGGTCATAAAGTAATGCGCACCATTGGCTACAGGACTTTTATCCCACGATAGCTTTGCAGAGTCCGGAGCCGGTCCTTTTACACCAAAATCATCAATCCAACCCTATGATTAGGATCATAGGGGGAATAAATCAATGTGAGCATACCATACATGAATCAAGTCGAATCCAAAACAGTGGTAATACTTACCTTCTTGTCTGTAGTGAGCTTGATATCAAGAGTTGTATCATATACCTCTTTGAACTGTGTCCAATCATGAAACTTTTGTTCGTACCATTTGCCTTGGTACTTTTCCAGGTCGAATCCATCCATGCTTGGTTGTCGAACATCTTCGTAAGTAGGACAACCTTTCACAACTTGGCCATGGTACTTATCATTCAGCTGAAGATTAAGATCACCCATACCTGCTTGTCCATCTAGTCCAGCTCCGACATAAGTCAAGAATGCAGATAGAGCAGCCACATTCAAGGCTCCTCGAAACTCCTTCGAGTATGCCGTTGCTCCAATGAACACAAGATTGGCAAGAAGAAATGTAGCCGGTACTAGGTCAAATACCAATGGACCTGGACTACCATGGAGAACATCACTAATCCACAGAATTGGTTGCAAGATGGGATGACCAACTGCAAAGAAAATCCAAAAGTTGAACGCGTCCCAGAAATCTTGTGGGTTATCAACGTTTTGTTTCATGATTGCAAGGTTGGAGAAGAACTCTGACCAAGCGCTAGCATGTATTACAACACCAATGAAACCCAGTGCTGCCGCGACAATACTTAATGATCCTTCAGGAATCTGGGGGAGGAAACCTTCCGAAGACACCGCTTTAGTAGTATCATCTTCTCCACTTCCCACCTTTTCCAATAGATCAACAAAGGCATTGGCAAACTTGTTATTCGTTTCTTCGCTAACAATTGGAGAAGCGGGATGGAATGTCAACTTCATCGAACCATCTACAGTTAATGCTGATAACTGATATAAACATCCCGATCGTGCATGAGGAGTACCGAAGAATACATCTTCTACTTGATACTTTCCATGCTTTACTTGTATATTCTGTCGTTCTTCATTATCATTCTCTCTCTTGACAGACTTTTGGCGTTCATATACACCATTATTTGTAACACCAGCACTGTATGCACGACCTTGTGAGTCTTTACTCTTGGCAGTCAAGTCAACTAGATTGTTCATATCAGATATAGTCATGGCAAAGTCAAAAACACGCACAGCATGCTGTGGACCATTGGAATTGATAAAGTCATTTGTTTGATCCCGTCCTTCCTTTGCCAACTTCCAGAATAAATCAGAAGTAGAGCCTTCTCGAATAGATTCACCAGAATGATCAGGTAATGGACCCAACATTAGGTCGTTCGATCCGGCCATACAGGCAACTGTATCGCATTTATCAAGCTTGGCACCAAATCGTCTCATATCCAATGATTGTAAAACCTTGTAGTTCCGTTCCTTCTCTTTCTTCTTCTCTCCACCATCAATAAAGTCTGTTGACGTTAATGCCATTGCAGCAATAAGTGCATTTGTAATTGACACTCCATTGGCACGGCAAGCCTCCAACAAAGCTGTAGTGGTTTCAGTTGATAATGTACGGAACTGTAATGTAGTTGATCGTTTTGAACTGGATTCCGAATCTTCACCTCCTGCACTCTTACCCATGATGGTAGTAACTGCACCTAACATACTATCACCACCATTGTCTGCATCATCTGGTAGAATTACAGGACTTTTGAACCCTTCCGCTGCCTTGTCGGCAACATACTTGATAGTACCGACTTCAATACCATCAGTTGTTACATCTGACCAACGATTATTTAATCCCAATACAGAATCCTCCATTGCTATTGGCATATCTTGTACTATAGGTTTGTTTGATACTTGTTGTGAATCTTCAATTGATACAATATCTGCTAATAATTGATCCATTAGTAAATTGACAGAACCCTGATCTGATATTGCATGGTTTGACCAGAATACTAATGCACATGGTGAGTCACTACTATCATCATCTCCTGTTTCTTGTTGTAAACGATGTAATGTCAACTTCCACAATGGACCGACAGATGCATTCTCATACCAGGATCCATCATCGATACAGGTATTAAAGTTTGTTTGCCAACTCTTTTCCAATTCAGACAAGTCACCATTTACATCTACAACATTCAATACATCTTTACTGTCAAATGTTTTCATTGCAGGTGCAACAAATGTACATGGATTAGGTTCACCTTTACGAACCATTTGGAATAAATCAATACGTTCATCAGGTTCACCATTGCCTTGAACATGTGATCTTAATAATGGATGTGTATCAATTGATACATCAATTGCTTTTGATAAGGCATTTATAGATGGAGTGCATGATAATTTAGTAACGGAAACATGTGACATACTTGGAAAGTAGGGCTCATTTGCATCTAGCTTTGGTTGATATTGACGAGGTAGCATTAATAATTCTTGTGAACCAAGTGTTCTGCTTTGTGCCTTTTGTGTATTTGATTGTTGTTGCTGTGACTTTATATCTGTGTTTATAATATTTGCAGTAGAAGTAATTTCATCTATATCTGTAGTAGCTGTCGGAGAAGTAGAACTTGCAAAGAATAAATTATTATCCGCCATCATCAATGACGTTGCTGTCATAGTTGAAGATGATATTTTGGGTTGTGGTATCGTAAATGCTTGACAAACATTGCTGACGATACCGCCGACAGCGAAAGTGCATATGAGCTTAGTAGATGATATCATGGTCGGGTATTAATGGAGTTGTTGGAGGTACTAATATCCTAGACGACGCCGCCATGTAGGTTGGTAGTTGATCACTAAATAAGTTGAAGATGAATCGAATCCTGAAGTTAAAATGAAGGATACTATGTGGTATCTTTTTATGAGAGTAGAAAATATCTTTTGCTTGAATGATAGATAGACCACAAATTATCTTATTGCAATTGCAATTGCAAATCATCATAATATTTCTATTAAGACGATATATATCTACTATCTATAAATCCATCTTATTAATATTATATCAAAATGATGGCCAAAACAACTTCAGCTCTATCATTCCTACTTGTAATCACTTCGAGTAGTTCTTTCACACCTACTACTCACATCAATAGCATATCTTCATCATCATACTATTCTCATACTACTACAACATCTCTTAATGCCAAGAAGAAGATATTTATCGACGGAGAAGCCGGTACGACTGGGTTGCAAGTACGTGATCGATTAGCCAAACGTACTGATTTAGAGATCATCTCAATATCTAATGAGCTGCGTAAAGATAAGGATGAAAGGAAACGATTGATCAATGAAGCAGATTGTGTTATTCTTTGTAAGTGTTTTGTATGCATTATGTCGAAATTTATGCACTCTTTGTATGTGCTGCTGACTAGTTATGCACTCTTCTTCTACACTAAAGGCTTGCCAGATGACGCATCGAAAGAAGCAGCAACTTTTGTTGAGAATGATAATACAGTCGTTATTGATGCATCAACTGCATACCGCGTCGATGATGATTGGACATATGGTTTCCCTGAACTATGCACATCACAAAAAAAGGATCTTCAAACAAGTAAACGTATATCAAATCCAGGATGTTATCCTACCGGTTTTATTGCATTAGTACGTCCACTTGTTGATGCTGGCATCATTCCCCCAGAAGCACCATTAACTGTAAATGCAATATCTGGATATAGTGGTGGAGGTAACGCATTAATTGATATCTTTGAAGGCGACGAGGAGCATGAACCGTGGGGTGCGTACGGATATTCAATGAGTCATAAACATTTGCCAGAGATGGCAAAGTATACTGGACTGAAAATACAACCAATCTTTCAACCGGCTGTTGCTACATTTCCTCAGGGTATGGTTGTATCTGTACCTTTACATTACTCTCTACTTAATAAGGGTACAACAGGAAAGAAGGTACACGATGCTCTCACTAAACATTATGAAGGATCTACATTTGTTAAAGTTATGCCATTAGGCGAAAGTGGCGTAAAAGAAGCTGGATTACTGGAACGAGGAGCATTCTTGCGTCCTGATACCTTGGCCAATACTAACAATCTCGAACTGTTTGTTTTCTATAATGATGACGAAGAGAGAATGGTATTATGTGCTAGACTCGACAATCTAGGAAAGGGTGCATCGGGTGCGGCTGTACAAAACCTGAACTTATCATTAGGGCTAGAGGAAGGAATAGGGTTGTAAAGATAAGGCTCAAGTACAACTTTTATATCACTCACTGACGAGGCTACATTACAAGCCTCAACAACAAAAAACCCACAAACCCCCCAATTGCATATTCTGCATCTATTAAAGTCCTAATCCCCTTGTTACATCCAACCATTCTCTTTCAAGTGACCATTTGTAGAGTTGATGCACTTCTTGATAAACTCTTTCCCGAGATTGGTATTCCCAAAGCGCATGACATCCTTACACAAAATAACAGGATCTGTGAGATGATAGGTGTTCCCCTTGCGCACACCTTGCAAGTCAGTGACAATGATAAACCCAGCAGTAATATCATGTGTGAACTTGGTGAAGCGAAGGAGGGTCTCATCAAGACCATCATCATCCCAATAACCAGTATTGTTACTAAACTTGGTGAACTCAGACCCTCCAGTGGGAAGAAGATTCTCAGCACAGAATCGGCGATTTCCACTTGACTCATTCTTCTCATCTACTTCTTCAACAACAATCACTGGCAACACATTGATGCCTAGGCAATGGGGAGGCTTGTGGGATGACTTATTGTATTCTTTTGCCAAGAAGTGAGCGATTGCGGACACCTCCATTTGCTTGAGATACTGTTCACGATCATTGACGCCCTCTCCGATATGTTTGAAGGACTTCATTACCATTGAACTGCCATCAAGATCAAGAAGGCGTTTCTCCTTAGCAAGCTGACCATGGAAAGCCAAACGGATTTCACCTTCAGCAAAGGGGCTTGGTGCACGACGCATAAACATGGTGGATTCAAACGTCTTGTCAGTACGATGAGGAGCGCTACTAGGAAGAAACCGAAGTAAACCCATCTTCAACGGATTCTGTAGGTCATCAATTGACTTAATCTTTGTGTTCCGGTAAACCTTGACCTGGCTGAACAGCTGCATCCTCCAGTTAATAGACTTTGGATGACTAGGAGAGATAGTATACTTTTTCAAACTGGCGGAAATCTTCGAGGAACGGTGGCCTGTCTTGAGGAGACGATCAACACTCGAAATAGGCGCAAACCCCACCGACATGCCTGGCTTACCCATGGTCGTGATTGTCTTGAAAATAGACTTACGCATGGACGAAGTGACTGTCTTGGTAATCTTACTTGCCTCTTCAATACCAACCTGATCCATGATAATGCCGTTAGCCTGGAAACGTTGTACCATAAAATCAGTATGGACTGTGATTTTGCCAAAAGTAATGGTCATAGAAGCTTGCTCGGTTGACTTCTGGAGCATTCGTAGTTCCTCAATGATATCAATGCCTGGTGTTCCCGCGGGATAACTATCATCAACTGAATGAAATTCTGTTCCATGACAGGGCGCATCAGCGATGATGAATACAACTTTTGTGGGTTGCGACCATGATAGCTTGTTAGCCTGTTGAATGGCGCCAGCAATGTCTTCTGCAGTATCAGCACCACCAGTAGCTCTCAAATTTGTAAGAAAGGTTCTGAAGGTATCAATTGATGTGACAAAATCAAGCACCTCAAATCTTTTGGAGCCATCACCAATGTCACGATAACCTACAATAGCCAGCCGCAGATTCATGTTTCCATTTGTCACAAGGACACGGTCAACAATGTTTTGGATAGAATTCTTTACAGATGAGATAAAGCCTGCCATTGAACTAGTGCAATCGATGACAAATGCAATGTCGACACTCTCTGCAGATCCAACAGCGTGTAGAGCACGGCGGATATCTTTCTCCTTCATGGCTAGTTTGACGTCAGTTACCTTGCTCCTTGCCTTTGACCTTAGAAGCTCAAGCTCAGTATCTCTCTCGATTGTTTTGGCTTCTTTGATGTCCTTCTTAAGAGCAGTGAGTTTCGAATTCAATGATAGTAGTCGATCCTTCTCAGCACGTGTAGTTGTTCCACTATCTGTCTTTCCAAGTAACTCTTGTAGCTCAAGCATGCTACTCTGTGCCTCATGAGCAAGTACAGCAGTTCGTGCTTTTGATTTCAAGTGATTTGCTTTAACCGCATCCTCATCAGAAGGACCTAATGTCGGCTCTTCCACGATTTCAAATGATTCTTCCTCTCCAATAGGGAGAATCTCCGCCTCTTTGGTAAACATTGACATGATAGTAGAGAGTTGTGATGTTCCTATGTTGGTTGATTATATAAGTTCAAGTGTAAGATCATGTGAAACTTTCACAATATTTTACGGTGAACTGCATCTTACCTACTTTGATAATGATGCCACTTCACCTATAAGCTTGTCTTAAAAATAAGAGAATTGTATGTGTAACCTGTAATAAGAGAAGATATTTGAGCTCCATTATGATCATAAACAAAAATCACATATTGTAATTAATCATAGGTATCCTGCGAGATCGTAAACCTCTTGATAAATGCCGAAGGTTACGTATTATAACCAATCGATACGTACTTCACGGAGGCTTATTTTACACTGGAGGTCTACTAAGTAAATTTTTAAGTGGGACAGTATGGATAAACTAAGAAAATTGTAACTATTTTTGTACTCTAACTGGGACAGTACAGAAGCCGCCGCTCATCATAAGCTGTGAGGCTAACGCTACTACTACAACTTCTGCTCTATTCGACGGCGGCTATCGGCTCTCCGATGATGCCATAGTTTACCGATATATCCTTAATATACCTATTGACACTTTGGTGGTGTTATCCGCGGTGGTCGAATTATATAGAGGTCTAATTCGGCAGTTATGAATTGATGTTTGAGGTTAGAGCATATCATATCAAAGGTGGGGTGTACTTCATATAGTCCATTGTATATTGGAAAGGCAGCTTGTGTATTGTTTAAGCAGTAAAACTATTATATTTATAGTGTTGACTAATATCTACCCAATACAATCCTTATCTATGTTAACATAGGCAGTTCATACATCTTCTCCATCTAACAAATTCCAAGTTGTAAACATTAATTGTCAATTACCTCCTCCTCCAACCTTTTGGATTAGTCTCTACACATTATCTACCGTTCATTGCTGTTGTTTATGTATATTTATATCGGTTTTTAATCGTTGTCGGACATTGTACCTCTGATCCACCTCTCCTCCTCCTCAAATTCTCTATTGTATATTATTTTTTATATCCGTTGATCCGGCCCCAATTGAATCATCCGACATTGTTGCAATTAGTTAGACTATTGCTGCGTATTTGTGGCATTATATACCCTTTATTTATGTAGAATATCAATTAATAACAAATACCATACCCACCCAATCGATTTAATTGTTATTCTTGAGTGTATTGTTGTTGTAGCAATTAAAAGTTTGTGGTGCACCATCTTCTAATTCTAATTCTAACCGGCACTATAATTGATGTACCTCCATTATCATTATAATCTATCCAAATATCTTATAAATACTTTGATATAGTCAATTGTATCTTGTATTAGGGGTGGTCCATTGCAATTAATATGGTCAACCATAGCGGCAGTTGCAGTTTGGGATTATTGTGATGCACCATCTTTTAATTCCGTTGGGCAGCGGCATAATCCGTTAATAAACGACTATTCATTGGATTATCCGCCATATATAGCATATCTACTACCAAACCGACCACGTGATATACTGTACCACCGTGTTAACCGTTATACTTTACTAATAACAATGGGTAGTATAGATTATTGAATTTAATCATCATCTCGGTTGCTGGCACATAAACTCTCTTAGTTGGAGGATAAGAGCATGTTTAATTGCAATAAAATATTGCAATAATGTTTTAGAAGGGTTTATCCGATAATATTAATGGTAGCAATGTTCATCCATGGCCATAGTAGAGCCGCCGCGTAGTAGTGATTTGATCGTTGTTATCGTCATGATGCACCTAACAAAATGAGAGACTCTCATGGCCAACTACATATCGTCACACTTCGAGAGGCAGAAATATATACACAATTTATGTGGAATCGTAATACTGTCACACTTAAAAATTTACTTAGTAGACCTCCAGTGTAAAATAAGCCTCCGTGAAGTACGTACTTAGGTATATCGTAATCCAGATAAATTCAATACAATTTCCTCCCATCTGCCCGAAGGAGAAATAGGCAAGGTGAGGTATTGTGTACTCTAGAAACAGTAGGGTGCCGTCATTATAACGATTCCTCACAACATGTGATCCAGTACACCCACCACAATTGATAGCCACTACAGATTGCTGTAGCAGTGTGCCGACCAGACAGTACAAATTATTTAAGAGCGAGAGGATCTATCTTTTATTTTTAATCTTCTTGATTTTGGGATCATAGCAGAGAAGCTAGATTAGGTAAAGTATTTGTTGCTATTAAAACTTAGGTTACCTACGATAAATGGTCAACTGATAGTCAGTGACCTTTTAGACATATGGCTCATATTGCCATTAGTCCTCTATTTAATGATGTTTCCAAACGAGAATTAACAGCAGTATCATAATAGTTGTAATAAGGCACAGTATACACTTCATCGGTCTTGCACTCTTTTGACTCTTCTCGGCCTTCTCAAGCTGCTGAATACCCGTTTTTGTATGCTCAACTACGGCCTCCATATTGTAATCAATTCGATCTAATATTGTACCCTGATCAATAACCAATACTGCCAATTCCTTAAATATAGTTCCTAATTCTTCAATACTTTTTGCAATCTGGGATATTTCTTTGTCTCTTGACTGTATCTCAGACTGTAAGTCATCAACAACTGACATTTGTTGTGTAGTACCAAAGGTATTGGTATTAAAATCATTTTGTAATGTCCCATCATCTGCAAGGTCGATACCAAATCGTGCCTCACTTTCAACCAACCCACCCGACTTTTGTGCTTTAACATCTGCCAAGTACTTTCTTTGCTTCTGTCGAAAGTCAGATGATAATGTCTGTAGCTGCATGGCTAAACTCCGTTGAACATTAGCACCGACAGTGGATTCCTCACCGCCCGCTTGACGCGTTGATGCACCAACCTTTTGTAAATATCGTTCCGCTTTACGAAATAATGTTGTAACCTCTGTTGTTTTTCGTTCTATTTGTCTTTCCATATTATCAAGATCTCTTCCAAAGACTGTACCTATACGAGATGCATGCATTGATGCTAATTCTGACATTAGACGTTGTATATCTTCTATTGTAGCATTAACTGAATCAACATCATTTACCCAATGTGGTGGAAGAGTGGATGCATAGATATTGTTACTATTATTTCCTTCCTTTTGTATTTTTTTGTTGAGAAAGCGGATTGAGATGAAGATAGTGAGAGCTGGGTTGCAACATTCAATCAGTGCGATATTCTATAATGATAGCTACTCACCTCCATTAAGAAATGGTCATCATTAACACCATGTTTCTTTTGTGAAATACCTTACAAGTGAGTGTATGTGAGAGATTGTGTGAGAGATATGAGGAAAACAATTAAAAATAAGTATGAAACCGAACTGCGCCATCCCGTCATTTAAAAAATGTCGTATATCAGTGAATAATATACAGCTCATTCTCAACAATACTATATCAAATGACCTGAATCTACACAAGGTGTATCATTCTAGTTTGCAACTTACCAAACGGGGCAATCTTCGATGGACTCGTTCCGGACGGCCTACGCCGACGATTAGCCGTCGTCCGACGCTCAATAAAGGCAGATGTTAAATCTCTTGATGCCATTGCTACTTAGGATGGATTAAAGTCAAGAGGCCGATACAAAACTCACAGCGCAGATATCATTAGCAAATTCAATTTGTAGGATACCGTTACTCATCACTCTCATCTACACAATGTATCAATGGTGGAGAGATAATAAACATTGATATCTCCTCACACTACTGGATTCGTATACCGTGGAGGCTATCACTTGATCAGTTTTAAACGTTTATGCTGATATCGGTGTCAGTATACCGGCAGTACTGTAGCGGAAGATATATTGTTATAAAAATACACCATCAAACTACACATATGTACCATACATAATTAGACTTAATAATTATTGATATAGGTATAAGCAGGCTCGTACAAGGGTTCTAATGCCAAAGCACCAAGACAAAAAGGAAACAACCACTGACGTTATAAACGCTGCATTCAACCCTGAGACACGTTCTAGAATTGCAAATATAACAAAGCTATCAGATCCATCTACTACGCCATCATTAATGAAGGAAGGCAACAACAAAACTCGTACAAAAGAAGGAGGAGGGGAACATCCATTGCTATCATTGCATCAATCAGTTAGTGAAGACGGCAGTGCAATACAGAAAGAGCAAACTATAAAGTTATTAAAAAAGGTATCTGATATTACAGAAAAGAAGCATCAATCTAAGACATCAGATAATAATATGAATGGTAATCAACACCACAATTCACAAGACAATATTACACAAAAGAAGAAGAGCAAGGTATCAAGAGCATTATCAATGATAGTCAAGATCATAGTTATTAATACACTTCTAGTTCTATGGATTGTATTAATGCATTCAGTAATAAACAATGCAGATATTATAGATAAGAGTTCCTATCCAACAATTATAACAGATGGATATGATTATGTATTGAATACATTTCAATTATTGGGTGTTGTTTCATATGTTCAGGACTTTACTAAACATATTACAGCACTCTTACCTTCAATATCATTTGATAGTACTACCAAGAAACACTTTCCTGTGGATCAATTTGAGCAACGGATAGAGTTGGGGGTAAATCTATTGAGGAAATATAATGATGCATCAGGGTCTGAAGCAACATGCGAGAGTGTATTGCAAGCAATTATTACAAATAAAGGAATGAAGGAGAATGACAGGCAACATGAAAACTTGTTGTATCAAGTATCATCATCAATGTCAACATTAAATATCAACGAGAATAGGATACTATCACAGACATTACTCTGTTTAGGCGAAGCTAGACTTGCAATGTATTCAGATTCTTCATTTAGTTCATCAAATTTCATCAAGAGAGGACAATTGATGAAGACAAAGGACAGTTATGAGGCCGCAACTGCAGTTGATTCTACAAACACGTCTGCTCGCAGTGGTTTAGGATTAGTGTATCTTTTACTTGGGGTAATGAATCATAATGACGAAGATGACTCGATGAATTACATCTTCCAATCGATACAGCATCTCAAGGCTGCAATCGGTTTAGCTGAAGTAGGAGATGATGTAAGAACAGCAGCACTGCACAATCTAGGTCTGGCATATATTGCATTAGATGAGAAAAGTAGTTCGTCAGAAGACAAAACAACATACTTTTTAGATTGGTTAGCAACACTACGATCTACTAATGACGACGCAATGGTGGAATCTTTGGTACTTGCAGGTAACGATGGTGCAGCGTTATTGCAAAGTGGAAAAGTTGCAGAAGCCATAACAAGTTTGGAATCAACTGCAACTGAGATTTGCACTGATAACTCGTTGTCAGAGTCATGTATGATTGTTAAGCATAATTTGGCAGTGGCCAGGGATGCAATGTATGGTGATAACCACGAGCCTGGTATACACTACACTGAGTTACTGCAAAAGGGTACATCGACAGTATATGATAAAGTTGCTCGATGGAATTCAGATTCGTCGTTTGGTTTGATTAGAACGATTGATCCAGTTAGTAGTGAAGATACAAATTTCACTTTACCTTCCAAAGCCAACGATCCATCGGGTCCAGGAGTTGGTGAAATAGAAGAAGAAGAAGAATCGGCCGAGGCATCTTTGGTGGATGAAAAAACTAGAGATGATACTGATCATGTAGACGATGATATCGTTGATGAAGAGACGTCTCCTAATGTCGAACTACCAGAAGAAGAAGAGGAAGAAGTGAACACCTTGCCCTCTGGTGGATGGGGGCTCAAGCAACAACCACAGATGCAAAATGCACTTGAGGCATTAGAGAAAGTAGCTACAGAGGGAATACCGCGTACTCGTATGTTACTTGCATTAGCCAGGGCTCGCGTGTCTTCTGGGGATATTACAGGAGGAGTTGATGCGGTTTTATTGGCAATATCTTCAGCAAAGTCTGAAGAAGAGACTGAAACATCTACCCTCTATCTTGAGACATTGATGGAGAAGCTATCTGAGGAAGGAGTTCGTCAAGAAACAATACCACCTGTTCCAAAAGAACATGCAACGCCTGAAAAGAAGGACTTCTCTATTATTGAACTGGAAATGAAGTTGGAACTTGAGAGGCTGAGATACAAGGTACTTGAGCAGGATATGAAGATGCAGTCAATGAGGTTAGGCAGTCATCAACAAGTTTTACCCCAATATGACAATAGGGCAATCGAGTATCAACAGAACATAGACAATCATATGGATAATACTCCGAGCCAAAGACAAGCTTTTGGTATTATTAAAGAGAATGTTGCTGAACCGATCAAGGTCGAGAAGAAACCCGTCAAGCTTGAACCCACAAAGCCGCTTGAGTCCAAGCCGAAAACGACTTTGGAGGAGGCCCCCGTCCTTGATGAGGTAGAAGATGATGAGAGTGAGTCGGTTATATTGAAACCTGAGAGTTCTATTGATACCGAAGTACCTTCAACTGATACCGAGCCAGAAGTTGTCGAGGAGGAGCCAGTACCACCAGATAATGTTAAAGAGAGTGAAGTTGTTGTATCAAATGGGAGTATAAATATTGACGATGATGATGATGCTGATATTGATCTTGACGAGCTTGAAGTACCCCCCGAAGAACAAGGTACAAGTACCGTCAATGTCGACACTCCAGTTGAAGAACAACCTATTGAACTTCCTAAACTCTTTTCGCCAACTTTAGAAAAACCATCTGATATATCAGCAACAGCGAGATCAAAAATCAAAATGGCAGATGCTTATCTGGACAAAGGCCAGTATACCTTGGCATCGAAGCAGTTCCTCAATGTGATTAAGAAAGAGCCCAATCATCTTCCCGCACATCTAGGATATGCCACAGTCCTTGAACGGGGAGGAAAGAGCAAGCAGATAGGTACTTCAGCTCTTGCTTATGGCGAAGCCGCACGAGTAGCTGTGACACAAGGTGATGTTGTAGATCCAATGGCAAAAGCTGGGAGTGGAGGCCTAGCAGAAAACATCCTGAGAAGAGCACTAACACTTGCAAAGTCTTCCTCTACCAGTGACAAATTAGAGACTCTACAAAAGTTGAGTACATACGCTCACACTAATGCACTCGCAGCTGATATTTATTATGAGATTGGCCTCGAGATGGTAAATCAGGGCATAGATGATAATAAGAAAGATGAAGCAGTCAAAGCATTCTCTATTGCCAATGAATACATTGTATTACGCAACGATGATGATAATCCATATCATATAAAGAGTGTTATTCAGTTGGCAAAGATTGCCTTAGAGCATGATAGTAACGCTAATAAAGTGATAGACTACTTCAAAATGGTGAAGGATGTACACATGGACGATGATGTTCATGTTGACCTGCTTGTTATTGTTGGGCGAGCACATGTGTCTCTAGGAGAGATTGAGACTGCAATATCTGAATTCACAAGAGCATTATCATTCCCCCAATCTTCATCGACGGCATCAGCACATTATGAAATGTCGATGGCATTGAAGAAGAGCGATGGTGACACACAAGAAATAAATACACACTTTGAAAAGGCATTAGATTTGGGAATGGATGCAACTCAAGAGGTTATAGAAGCGTTGGGTGAAAGAAACATGTCAGTTATTCGAGCATTAAATCGCCAGTATTATCAAAGTATGAATAGGGGCGGACCGGCAGACAGTTCTGGTGGTGGTGGAGGAATTCTAAACGGTGGAGTGGGATCCCAATCGTCATCAGTCTTTGCTCCTCAGTCGAAAGAAGAAGACACATCCACGGTTGGAGGATCAGACACTTTAAGTCTACTTGAGCAAGGTGCGCAAGCCTATGATGGTTCTGAGATGGGTGGCGAAGTAGAAGCAGAATCAAGCCTCGGCAGTTTAAAGGAGAAGAGGGAAACGTATCAAACTATAAGATAAGACGCTAGCTAGTAATACAATATAAGTGATATCATAGGTATCAAAAGATCGAGTGTCTAACTCCCCCTCTTATGAATGAGATAAACATACAATAGCAGGGTTAAAGGTTACATTGATAATGACATGTTTAATCCTTAATTATAAAGATCTCCTCACCCTCAGTGACATTATCATCCATAAGGTTACGAATAATATCCATGACACATTGCAACGAGCCTCCGCTACTTGTGATTGCATCTCGAAATCTAACCTCATTCACCTCAACACCATTAATTCCCTTTATTCTATTGATAAGGTCACCTATTTCATGTTCCTCAATTGTCAAGTTCTCGTCCTTATCCGAACGGATAACAACTTGCAATAGATTTTGTAATACATTAGCCTTGAGATTCGATTGCATCTTATTTAGTATCTCCCGATTATCTTTCACCTGTTCCTCGAAGGCTTCTATAGATTGACCCTGTGTCTGTGTTATGACATCAAGGGCCTGCTCTACATCTTCTAAACGGTCAACTGTTTCGGATAAGTCAACTACAGTTTCATGTAGACGTTTATTCTCTCTACCAAGTCTATCAACTTGCTCGGATAATGCCTTGTGTGTCTCTTGGAGGGCAACTACATCTGTCAATCTTCTCTGTTGCCAGTATGCATATGGACCAATAGCACTACAGATATTATGAATAGTAAATATTGAACATGTATGTTAGTATGGTTTGATTAATGCGTTGCAATTAATTTGTGCATGGGCATGATATTGTATTTATTCCTTTGCAAATCAACCAAAAAGTCACAATTTAGCCAGCCGTCATCTCGGCCGTCATTCTCAACTAACCATATAATCATAATATAGCCAGCCGTCATCTCAGCCGTCATCTTCAAGAGCTATTTAATGGACTTATATACTCATTAGAACACAACAAAGAAAATTATTATTACTTACCAAGATAAACCTCCAGCTGCAAACACTATATTGGCAGGTGATAATATCATAGCAGCAGCAGCCGACGCCACAGATGCACCTGCAATACCACCGGCAAATATTTCCATTGGTGTATTCCCAGCTATTGGTCTTAATGCCTCACCATCAGGGCCAACACCTGAGGATATATTTTTCTTACTACTACTTTGCCTTCTTCTTGAAGGAGCACTCTCGGAAGAGGCAGTACTGCTCCCTTCTTCTAATGATTCTTCATCGTATCCGCCCATTCTTCTATCACTGTTGTTGTTATGTTAGTAATCCGCTGTGTTCAATATGCTGATAAATCTAATAGGATGATCATGGTTTGCTTGTAATGAACTTGTGTCGATATCGAGTCGACTTTAAGTCAGCGGCACTCACGTCTTAGCTGAAAGACTAAAGACTGGGGGAGGGGGGGGGGGCAACGTTGAGGGTGGAGTTCTTGGGAAAGCTTTAGAAATATGTATGGAAATAAAGTAAGGAACTATTTGTACATACATTCTATTGATTACATATTCGCCATACATATACTCGTCAAGACACCATCAAGCCTAATCCTCCTTGATGATAAAGATTTCATCCTCCTTCGATACATCATCGGCCATTAAATTCTTGATGATATCCATAACACTACTCAACGACCCTCCTGATGATATAATACGATCTTTAAACTTCTCCTCTCGTACCTCTACGCCGTTAATCTTCTTAATTCTGTTGATCAAATCATCAATCTCATCCTCTTCAATTGTCATGTTATCGTCCTGGAAGATGCGCGTTATCACAATTTATGATGACGAAAGAGGGGAGATTGTAACTCATGTTAGTACATATGACTTGCAAGGACAATCAATAAAGGCAAACTAAGTTCAAATGAAGTATTCAAGCAACATAGACTCATATTTAACACTTGAATTCATGCAATAAAACAATACTAACGCGGACTTTCCTGGTCGCTACGGATAACAACCTGTAGTAAGTTCTGTAATACATTAGCACGCAAATTCTTTTGCATCTGACCTAAGATATCACGGTTTTCTTTCACTTGCTCGGCAAATGCGGCTACACTCTGTCCTTGTGTTTGAGTGATGACATCTAATGCCTGTTCGACATCCTCGAGCTTGTCAATTGTGTCGGATAGTTCACCAACTGTTTCATTAAGACGAACGTTCTCTGCTTGTAGACGATCAACTTCTCGCTTTACGGCCTCTACATGATATTATCATTATCATGGCAGAAGGAGATAGTAAATGGTATGAAAAGTGAGCATATGATGTGAGAAAAAATTAGGTTTACATACACATCAAAACAATAACAAAAATTAGATATCATATCTACACAACATCAAAACAATACCACAACTACCATCCTTACCATGCGTTTCCTTCAGTGCTATAATATCTGTAAGCTTGGTCTGTTGATAATATGCATACGGTCCGACTACACTACTTAATATTCCCGCTGTTAAAACAATAGGTGAATAAGCCATGACTATTGCAGTAACTGAGGTGCCGACTGATACAGTTGCCAGTGCACCCGAGAATATTTCCATTGGTGTATGCGCCCATACCTTCTTCAATTTCTTGTTTGACTTTGTTGGTCCTGTTGCAGTTGCTGGGGTACTACCGCCTCCTCCATTCTCTACGTCTGCCATTATATTTTTTTGTATGTTGTGTGTATTTATTGCAATTGTTTATTTATTTGTATTGTATCTCACAGTCACTGCCACCGAGATTTACACTTATATACTTTATTTTCCTAATACTTATATTTCTTTTGTTTATATTGCCGTGATCAATAGAAGGAAGGCGTGTCTTGATAGCCGGCTATGCTCTTGCTTGCTTTGCTCATTGTGTCGAAATTTTGTGATTGTACTGTGAACTGTGATTATCACGTGTAAATACCGTCACGAGCTTTTAAAAAGTGATCACAACTCACAACTCACAACACAAACAATAAATAATAAAACAACCCGAGGAAGATGATCGGCCGTAGTATTGCAAGCACCACCGTCCGGGTAGGACAGAGGAGAATGTCTACAGCAGCTCCTAAGATGCATAAATGGGCAGAGTCGGGAGAGGCGTTGGCTAAAACAAGGCCTCCACCAGGACATGAACATGTAAGATAAAATATTTGTTAGTGTTGAAAATATTTACATTTGGAGGAGGCTCTGTAGTGCTATATCGTCAAGCGCTGAAGGATTAAGAATTTATAAACGATATGCGTATTTTATATGTTGGTAGGAGGGAATTATTTGGGAATATTGGGTGGAGTTGGATGGGGCGTTCGTTAATTGCAAACATAATTTTGTATAAAATTTATTGTTACATTTTGATGTCGATGGTGTTGGAGTTGGGACGTTGAAGGCATTATCGGTATTATTTTATATTGTTTTCATATGCATTCAATACTAATCTTTTTCACACACATTCATCATTCAAAATTAATAGACGGTATTTGAGCCTCCATTCAGTGTTCCAGTAGTTGCCTTTGGAGTGATTGGTGTTATTACAACTGGATATGGCATGATGTACTTTGGTATGCGTCATCAACAATACAAGCAGGGATATTGGAAATAAATTGTGGATATTTTATATTTTTTGGGAATGGGTGATGGTGTTATATGAGGTGGGAGGAGAAGGAATTGGATAGATGATCAGATTGTGCTAATGAATGAACAATTAGAAAGAATGGATTATTCAGAAGTATTTATACAATTTACTTTCAGTGATACAGGAATTGGATCGAATCGGTACCGGATCATCAATGGTAAATTGAAGATAAATCTATTGTAATGTACTGATAGATTTAATCCTAAGATCAGACTTAGTAATAGTAACAGTGATGGGATGTCATCACTCACTATCGCCTCCTACTGATAGCTGATGCCACTACTGCAACCAAACCAATTGCAGCTGATGCAATTGCGACGTTGAAGATAATCTTATCCTTCTTATCCAATGTTTTAACCACAACCCCATCAGCGCCTGCACAGATCACAGCGGAGGTCATTCCACTGAAAATACCATGATCAACTACTCCACAGAGAGACTTCAAGTCTTTTGCCATTTTAGGTGAATTCTTAATAGTTGCTGTAAAGTGCAGATCAACAATGTAATTTCCATTATCGGTCACTGCAATCTCATCGCCATCAACTTTGTTGTTGGAACTTGATCCCATTCGCAACACAGGTTTACATCCAGCACATGAAGGAAGTTCAGCAATCTTTCGAATAGTATGTTCATGACAAAATGGAGTAATCTCCACAGGGATTGGAAACCCAGGACCAAGTCCATCACATAGTTTAGATTCATCCACTGAGAGATGTATTGTGAAAGAAGAGAGGAGATATGTGCATATCATACGAAGTGATGGCGTGAGTTTCTTCCATCATTCACAAACATCTTCTGAAGCAATTATCTACAGACATATACATACCAATAACTATAAACTTGTCCGCAGATAACTCAACCATCTTCTCCCTTAAAAGTGCACCTCCGCCACCCTTCACGAGATTGAACCCAGGATCAACATTGTCGGCACCATCAATTGCAACATCCAACTTTGAATGAGTATCCAATGTAACTAGTGGAATTCCGAGACTTTCAGCCTGTTCCTTTGTTCTAATGGAGGTTGGAATAGCAACAATGTTTTTGAGTTCACCCGATTTGAGCTTTTGTCCTAATCTTTCTACTGCAAAGTAGGCAGTAGAACCAGTACCCAATCCAACGACCATACCTGATTCGACATAATCATCAACAGCTTTGTAGCCTGTTAACTTCTTTAATTCATCTTGTGAAGCCATCTTAATATACCTACTATCAATCAACCGATGCAAAAAATAGATAGTAAAAAATATGAGAGTGTTGGACTTCCACGTGTAAGTGCACTTATCGATAATCGATATGTATGACCACTAGTGCAGATATTCTTGCACACCGTGCAAAACAACTTGCACCGTGCAATTGCATTGTGACATCGCTAAAGAGAGATCAAAAAGAGCAAAAAGGAGGGCATATTTAGGGGTATCGC
>Ga0214481_100185_pt1 | contig 31802 bp, 35 predicted proteins | sample M1_20Mar14CPVII9_4_FD_165057 | JGI IMG/M metagenome (GOLD analysis project Ga0214481, IMG submission 165057) | Marine eukaryotic communities from Monterey Bay, California, United States - M1_20Mar14CPVII9sort6BwellG10 | ecosystem: Environmental > Aquatic > Marine > Unclassified | place: USA...
ACTATAAGCTCATTATTCCCTGATGAACCTTCGTCATAAGACCAACACCAATTGGATGTGTATCTCCAGATTCGGCTGCACAGAATCCTGTCACCGATACTCTATAGTCATCAACTTTTACTTGGTTATGGTAGAGTCTAGTAGCATATTGGTCTCCACAGTTCACTTCATGTGACTATCGTCAACTATTTTTGGATGGCTTAAGAGGAATGGCCCGTTATATTGCCATATATCCTCTTGATTCACGTGGAGACACATCTCTTTGTCATGGTCCTATGACTATGACTATGACTGTGGAAGCCAGTGTTGATGATCATGATGACGCTCTCTTCTTCTTCCTGAAGTAGATTCAGCCACAGATTAGATGTAGCTAATCTGTATTAGACCTCACTCTTTTGCTCATCATGACGTTCACACATCATTTACAGTAGTCCTTGAGTTTAGGAGTCCTGTTTGTCTTAAGGATACTGCGAAAAAAACGTCTGATTCAGCCACGTGGTGCCATTTGTGCGCGCGCGCACATGCGCACTAAAGCCGAGGTGCGCATGTTGTATTGGTAAAAGTTTTTTAGGAAAGTTATTGGGAGCTCTTCTACATAACGACTAGTGGAGCACCTAGAGTCTTTATTCGTATGACCTACACATACCACACCCTGACCCTGTTTTGGATGTGTTTTGCTTCATTAATTTTATTGTCGTGTCAGAAATTTGTTGACTATTATCCCAACCCCGACTTCTATAAACCTTGCGAATGGGAAGATAAGCAATACGCTGAGGTTGCATTAAAAAACGAAGAAAACATTGCCTTTATTGACGAACCATTGAATGGGAACCTAGAGATCGTCAAGTTATGTTTGCACAGTGGTGATTATATAGGAGTGGGGTGGATTCGTCTTAAAACTCCAACTAGAAAAGTTGTTTTAGAAGAATGGTGCTGGGTTAAGAAATGTGATGATAGAGCTTTGAACGTGCAATAATTTAAAAATAAATAATTCTCATGTTAAGGACGAGAGACAGGTTACCTCTAGGCAGATTCCTTGAAGAATTCAATGTTGTGCCAGGAAAGTCCGCATTAGTATTGTTTTTTATTGTGAATCAGCGATTTGACTTTTTCATTCTACCAGGCAAACATTTGCCCAGTGACGAAGAATGGGCTGCAAGCTGACGATCAAAGAAGAAAGTGCACAAAAGCTTTGATAGAATGGATGGCACGATAAAAAGCGTGTCAAAAGGGGGAAAAGGTAACATTCCCTAGTATGGGTTTATCTTTTAGCATTTGAACATATACTCTGATTAAGCACACATTTCTGGATTTCGAGAGTTAGCAAGCAAAGAAACATCTCATCTAATATGAAGTAGATAGATTTTAAAATGACTAGCAAAATATTATTCCCACCAGAGTTTACTCCTTGACATGTGCGTCAAATCAAAACACTTAGATGCAAAACAGTTCACTGAAAAGGGTCCGGCGAGAAGCTGGTCGGCGCCTTGATATATTCTATTGTCTTTTCTACCATAAATTAAATAGTGACTGAAAGCCGAAGTCCTCGTCAAGACAGTATCAGCATATGTTTTCCTGTATAGATTTTCTCCTTCTGTAAATACACGTTTTCTTGATGTCGCGAGATCAAGCCCCAAACTGATGGTAGACGACCATTTCGCCATGACCTGTTTGCGATTATGCGTTTCTCGAATAAACTTAAGACCCTCCTGCTGCAATAGTGTCCATTTTTTTTCATGTCCATACACTTGCAAAATACAGTCTACCATGGCTGGGACATCTTTCCCAACACAGCCTGGAATCTTTCCAAAGCTATCATGTGTGAAGCTCGACATGACAACAGGGAGTCCAACTGACAAGCTCTCACTCACCTAAATATTAAAAAAACAAAAAAAACAAGGTCATTGTGACTATTGCAAAAAAGATTTTATTATAGGGCCACGCTTACCTTGTATTGTATCCCAGCACCATATAAGTGAGGGGCGATCAACATACGATGTGACTCAAATAAGTAAGAAGTAGTAATAGGCGACTCTTCAAAAGTAATTAGCTTTGCCATTTCTTTGTCGTTCTCCACCATAGAGAGAATTTTTGCAGGGATGTTCCTCCCTGCAACTGTAAGACGGATGGGAGCTCTTTTGAATACAAGTGGATATATGTATTCGAGGAAATACCAGAGAGCGTCGCCGTTATAGTACATGCCGCTCGAGAAAGAACCCAGAAATAAGATCCCCTCCCGTTCCTCGAAAGTCTTCGTTGGTATACGATCTGTCATTACGTGACCAATGGTGATGGTTTTGATCCCCCCCCCCGTCAATTGCAAGATTATTGAAGCCTCATTTTCTGATACCGGAATGGCTATATCTGACATAGATAAAAGGGCCAATTCCATTTCACGACCTTTATCAGGGTCTTGAAAACCTGCTGCCCTCATCCCACCAAATGGGATACTATCTATGTTCACTAAATCAGACAGCATCTTATTGCGGCGAAAGGTAAGAGCCTCACAGTCATAGACAAGGACGAATGGACACGCCACATAGAGATTAATCAGCTGATGATAGATTCTCCGTAGTGTATCAGGGCGGCTCACTATCAACACGTCATAGAACCCCACCCTTGACTTCAGCAGATGGTCAAACGTATGGTCCAAGGCGTATTCAATTCCCAAATCAATAATTTCTTCCAAGCAAGTCTTGGTACACCATTTGTTTAGCCCCGGATGGTCTTCAGTAAATAAGGTCAGGCGGTGACCTTGTTCCGCCAACATGGACAAGTTATCGAACGCTCGGCCGAAACCTGCGCCCATGCTTTTATTTGGAGCCCTTGTATCAATATAGAGAATGTTTGCCACCCTATAATCTCTCGCTCTTAAATCTGCTCCTAGAAGCAAAGAAGCTTTCATCGAATGGTCGAGATGATTTATATGCTTCTCCAATTTGTGTTGCCATTTATCTAGAAATTTTATTCTTCCGTGCTTCATTAACTCGAGACTTTCATCTTTACCAAAAGACCCATGCTCATCATGTCTTGCAACCGATTTTGGTTGTAGCCACACTTCCTTATTCAATATATGCTGGATGTACAGTTGAAAATCAGTGTCTTCGTAATAGTTGGGAAACGAAGCCCTGTCAAATCCAAATCCCCCGTCAGCGTGAATGTATCCTGTAAATATCTCCTTTTCTACCATCAAGCATGCTCCCGAAACATAATCAACAGGCCTCGGATATGAATACTTGTCTGCATAAGGGTTTCGGTCACCTCGGCCATAACCAGCAGCACTGCCATCCTGAAATACCATGGATCCTGCCTCGATGAGTTCCTTTCCTGAAGCATCAACTAGTTTACATCCAGCACCAACTGCATTTTGATGCTCAGCTAATAGTTTCACCATATTTTGTAAGAAATTGGGCCTCGTTAGGACTACATCATCGTTCAAAAAAAGTATGTATTTTGATGTGGGAGATACTAGCTTGGCAGCAGCATTATTTCCGGCTGCATAGCCTAGATTATCACAGAGCTTGAGATGGTGTAGGAATGGTAATCTTTTGATGGGCATAGATTGTCGCCAATTATAGGCATCATTGAATACCTTCTCTGTCTCAATCAAACAACCATTGTCGGCAATGATTACCTCGAATATAAGCTCAGATGGCTTCTGGTGTAAAACAGAAGGAATTAGCCTGGATAATGCTTCGTGTTTCTTATATGTAAGAATAATCACTGAAATTGCTGAAGCGACATCGTCATTTGGGTTTGATGGATTTTTTATTCTCGTCAGGTTAAATAAAAAAAAAATAACAGTAAAAAGAAACCATAATTGTTTGCGTTGACGGCTAGGATAAATAAGAGCCAATGAGAAAAAATGTTTCATCTTAAGTGTAGCCTTTGAGCAAGGTGCTACTAAAAAAGTCTTTGAACAATGTATGCTGCAGTCCCTTTTAGTTTAAGAAGTTGAGCGCACATGTAGTTTTGCGGTATCTTAGTAACACATTGTCCGTGCACCAGATGCCCAATTAGAGTGTCCACACAAGCCAAATTTTCAAGCAAAACACCTAGCGGTTTTTAGAGACCGTTTTAGTTGCAAATTTGAGTGCAACTTGCAAATTTGATTTTGGATACATAAGTCAAATTTGCAAGCTAAGTATATATGCCCATATTTTCAATATTTGCATCCGAATGAGGATACGTATTCATTCACAAGAACAAGAGGGGATCTGTGGGGTTAGAGAGATTGCACACTTTTCACCTCACACAATAAGAAAATTATAGTTTATAGTAAACTAAACATAAGTAGTATTCGAGTATTCGGCAGCCGCTACGTTACCTTATAGCCTATAGCCTCCAGTACATTATGACGATATAGTTATCTATGATATCCGAAGAGAATCATACTTCCAACGATCATCTTAGTTATACAATCTATACTTATAACAGCCCATCAAAAAAGAGACGATGAATACTCAGCGAGGTAGTGGCCTCCTCGTTGATGAACTACCTGGTATACTTGTCTACGCGATTGTCCTTTGCAATTATCTATTAGGTCATCGCAGGATGGTGTTTATATATCTTCTATGCCCGATAATAGGTTAGTACATTAACTTCGCTACCTCCTTCAATTTCGAAATTTATGTGACAGTGATTGACAAATATATACGAAGCGATATACTAATGGTTAAATGATTAAGGCAGTAGTATACGACGATCAACATGGGATACTACGAAGGTATTCTACTACATATTTAGATACGACGATCAAGATTCATTACCTCTATGTGTTGCGGAACTATTAAGTTGCAATAAATAGATGTCGATAGAGCAATGTTACTACCACCACTCACCTCACTCCTTTAAGCATCAACTACAAACAAACTATAAATCGAATGGTTAGTTATTGTGTCTCCTGAGTAATCAGTTTCGTATCCACATCTATCCAAGATGATAGAATACTAATGCGTAGAGAGAGCTGAGATTACTTTATCAAAGAGAGGATTAGATCATACGAGGAGATAGTTTGCTTCTTGTTCTATTCTCCAAAGATCCTACAATATCATAGTATTGAGATGATCACATATATGTCATATACGAAATAGAAATAAACGTATGAAACAAAATATATTAATGAAGTTAAACAACATATATTAATGATTATATTTATCAACCACGAGTACCTACGAATATACACTGATTGTAGATGATGATGACGATATAATCATCATATGAAAGCTTATCATGGCCTCGCACGGCGCTACATAGTTGCGAGGCTGTTCATTTCAATGCATGAATAATATTTAGGGGGGCTATGGGGGCCGACTGCCCAACAAAAAACACTCGCAAATTTGGAGCTACAGCTCGCAGATTTGCTTGTTGTGTGGACACAGCAAATTAGCAAGTTGAGTGATTTCAGGAGAATAGTTGCAACTTGCAAATTTGCTCACCGGTCGCTTGCAAATTTATGTTTGTGTGGACACTCTATTACGGGGAGAAATTGTCAGTGTTACCATGCATAGAGATGAACACAAATACAAAGAGGAAGAATGGGGAGTATTATAGATCAAGATTACAATATATACACCCTAACGCAAGATTTGATAGATTTGCAATTTAGTGGGAATTCATCCATCACAATACGTGTACTACATCAAGTTTGGCGGTAGTGTTAGCTTATAGTACATCTCAATTGATAGTATTTATCCCTACACAATTTACAATCTTACCTGTGATGACAATGCATCTAGAAGTAATCAAACAAACGGTATAACTCATCACCAACGGAACGAACCAATAACTAATGATTGCAATACTGCAGTTTGTATCCGTGCCGACACACCATCTACCGAGGATAATTGTATGGACGAGAATTTGTATACTTCCACACAGCAACATGTTAATGATACATCAACAATTGCGAAACATTGCAACATGTTATGGTTGAATATAAATAAAGACAGAGCACACGTCAACTGTAGAAGTAGTGCCATTGGTATTAGATCAACTTTCAATATTGGGAACACGTCCAATGATACATCAGACATGAATCACAATGTACACGCGACCATTTCGGTAGATGGGGAGCGCACTAATAATGTATCTAGTGGCAGTTGTTATACGATTGGAATCAATAACACGAATAGTGGTACTGTTGGAATCTTTGAAACAGATGATACTTGTCAGTATGGATCAATTAATGACGTATACAATTCATCAGACAATAGTTATGGCCATGATATAACGAAACACATACCAATACCAAATCTGGGAATAATGTGCCAGACCATATACCAAGACGGTACTCGTTGCAATATACACTCGAATATGATCCAAGACATCATGCTGAACTTGAGATGTGATAAGAAATACTATGCTTTGAGAGGACTTACAACTTACATCAACCAAATCATCCTTCACAACTAATGATACAATGAATCATATATTGGACACGCAACATGTGATTTCATGCACGGTAAAACTATGGATAGTATTGTTACAGATGGAAAACTTGATAATAGAGATGATCAGACAATCACTGCTAGAAATGGGGAGAGTGTATCAAACTCGTGTGCATACTATATCTGATGATAGGGACCGAAGAATTTTTATACCCATCCCCGAAAAAGTATTTTCATTATTGTTTGTTGAAAGAACTATTTAATATCTGATTTGTGCAAGTAAATCTCCTTCATTGGCGTAACATTAGGGTCTTATGGGGGGGGAGAGGGATGAGATTAGTTTGGACACGCCTCAAACAATATGTTGCATGTACTTGTATTGTAAATCTCATACTAATTGTATTCAATAATCAATATACTATTATCGATACTTGTACTGTATTCTCTCACTTTCATACACGACGTAACATAGGGTCTTATTGAGGAGAGGGGGAGATTAGTTTGGACACGCCTTAAACTATTTGTAGTACCATACCAAAGATAACTTATGTTGTATCTATAATTGTATTGCAAACTCTTTGTACTCGGACGTATCATCCATCCTTCTTGTTCCGTTAGGCTATACCAACTGAGCATTGGATATCGACCATAATGGAGACTGTATTGCGAGTGCCATCAAGGCACGAGTATTATCGGCAGCGTAGATAGTATCTGCAACTCATTTAGACATCAATTCGTTTCATTATATACAGTAGTATAGAGTAGAAGGAGGGCTTATTCAGTTCGATGGTATGGGTGGGAGATGGAAAATGAGTCTCTCGAGATAAACAAAGCAAAGAGATTGGTGTATATGATAGATATTAAATATTGAGTGTTATATACTACGGGCATTGTCACTAGATCAGTTTTTCGTGCTCTTTTCAATGAGAGTGGTCCTAAAGTCTGAAATTAGTTAGTTATTGAGTTATACACAACAGTTTTTAGTGCAGCCATCAACACAAAAGTTGCGGTAAGTTCTATTATTATAGTTGACTAGCCGCCTTCGGCGGGCTAGCGCGTTGCGAGTCAGAATAACCTGAGCTGTTGCAATTAGTTACACATACGAAATCACGACCGGAGGATCAACACTGGCCCTCTTCTTGAACCGAACTTTACTTTATCCCTCAAGTGTCCCAGAGTCTCCAGATGGGGGTTAATTGTCACGGACAAAGTGACCGGAGTACCGCTTTATCGCCAAATATCGCTTTCTTTCTCAAATTACGTCTTAGTGTTTACCCCTTTAATTTTACTTAGCAAAAATAACCTAAGTAATGCTTACCCCCATCATTTATCCCTCGAGTATCCCAGAATTACCAGATGGGGGTTAATTGTTACGGACACTGTGACCGGAGTGCCGCTTTCTCGAAAACTGCTCTGCTTTTATAATAGGATACCACTACTATATTATTTTGTTAGTATTGCTGTGTATATTAAACAACTAATTGCAATATATTATTCCGTATATAAAAATATCAACATCAACAGCAATACAAAAGCAAGCAAATAGAATGAGTAGCATAGCCGATAAAGCTGCTTCTTTAACTCATGTCTATGGACGAAGTAAGAATACAATTGGAGGGGATGGCCCCGCGTTGAAGGTATTTGATTATTGGTGGACAAAATGTTTACATATTGGTTATCTAATTCAGCTATCCCAAAGAATTGGGAGGTGGATAATAACGGGAATATGATTGCACCTAAATCTGCGAAACCTGAAGAACCAACAGTCATACTAGCTGAATCTACATTAGTCAAGTATGTTGGAAAGACTATTGCATGGCTGAGACGTAAATTTCCTAACCATCCGGACTTTGTAGACCTTGATCCCAAGAAACCAAATGACGTCCCGGAATGGTGGACTACATTGAAACAAAAGTTTTCAAAAGATGTTAATGATTTCCAGGAGAGACTTGATAGTGATTACATCTTTGGTGGACCTACAACACGTCCATTGTACTTTGGATCTGACAACTACGACCCTTACATCAGCTTCGCCGATACTTCCACCACCGAAACCAAGAACATTACATCACAAATTAGTTTAAAGTATGTCATTCACAGTTTAATGAGCAAATCAACCATTGGTACCCGTAAGAATCAAGCAGGCCCTTTAGAACAACGGTTGAGAATGGCAGTAACATATAACAATATTGGTCGTCCGGGGGAGAATAAGTTTGTTGATATGAGGAATTGGGAATGGCACTCGCCACATGAGTTGTTTAACATGTTATGGCAAGAGGTTAAGACCGGCACCATCCAAGCTATGCTTTTTACACGGATATCTATCATGCTCTTGGATCAGCATGGTCAGTGGAGGATCTCCTCCTTCGCTCGCCGGATCAGAGTTCATGCTATACCTTTCTGTTCCCATCATTACATGCCGTGCGAGAGAACACAGTATCCATCCAATTGAAGGAGTCCATCCGTAAAAATCTGCCACCAAATTGTCCCAAGGATGTTATGAACATGATCGTGGGAAAGTCCATTAGACAGGCATGTATCACAGACTGCCTTCTTAATAAACATCTCACATTTGTTGATGTATGTGGAAGGTCAGGACATGCCACAGGTACCACCTTGGAGTCTTACGAGGACAAGAACAACATCTCAACCGGGCTTCGTGCGGCCAAGGCTCTTGCTCATCATGATAATGTTGATGCTCATGTATCTGTTCCCAAGATTGATCGTCTGCCTTCTCACGAGACTGGCAAGCTATTCACCCATCTATTTGCTATCTCTGACTGCTTGAAAAGCATGTTTGACAAAGAGTCCGGGTCATTGTATTACTTGAGACATGTATGGCATCGTTGATCATGTGGCACAATACTCTTATCAAGGAACTTGGTCATGAGAATGCCGTGGTAACAAAGCTTAATGCTGCGGCAAGGGAAACTAAGATTGCCGATCAACGTTTTGGTAATGTAGCACCTGAACTAATCCTGCGGAAGTGGTCTGATATTGTGATGGAGGGCTTTAAGTCTTCTAACAAGTTCAGGTGGGTGCAGATGGATCGGGATTAGCTGTTGCCATTAATCAGCAGTCGGAAATGTTTAATCTTTTACTTGCCAAGCTTGATAGTGTTCAAGCTAAGTTAGGGGAAGTGGAGCAGACTGTAGCGACACAAAGTCAAACAATCTCATATCTTCATGACAAAGTTGACACATTACAGCGTGACAAGGATGAGTTAACAACACAGATAGCATTATCACCAGCTAGAGGTGGGAAGAAGAGGAGCCTTGGTGGTGGTGGTGGTGGTAGTAACAAGAAACAGGCAATGGATCAGCTCAGCCTCGACCAACCTATGGCCTCATCGTCAGCTCAGGCTTCAACTCAGCCTCTTCCATCTACTGCTGTTGCACAGGCGGCATCATCGTCAGCTCAAGCTTCAACTACAGTACAAGCACCAAAGGCACAACGTCCAGTGTTACTAAGCAACAATAGTGAATCTAAGATGAAAGGGAGTCCATCCGATAAAAACCAGTACCTCTCCATAGTTTTATCCAAGTGTTGTAAAGCGGGGACACTGGAATATGGTAGACCATGGACTTATGAGTATAGCACAAACGATTGGGCAGAGGTGCAATCATTAAAGAATACAATTGAGTTGGTCTGGTTAGTGGCGACTAAAGATGAAAAGAAACTGTTGAGAGATAAGAAGACAGACAAGGCGAAACTAAATGACGTTACATGTGATATTGAAAAGAGAGCCTTCAAGAAGATGTATGAGTTAGAAGGTAAGAATCCAGATAAGGAAATGAAGAAGAATGAACAAAATGCATACCTGCACAGCTTGGTCAACTTCACGGAGTATCAAAAGCTTATTACAAACGTGAGGTTTTGATTGAGCGTCCTACTAGGCTCACTGCCTTCTTAGAGGAAGAGAAGAAGAAGAAGGAAGAGGCTAAGAAGAGTAAGAAATAGTGAATGAAATGAATGATATTTGTGGGGATAGATAGATATAAGTGTTGTTGATTGTAGGGGATTGATATGTATGAAGTATTATCTATATATATGTAATATTAACTCATATGTATACATAGAAGGAGCTAGCAACTTGACAATATACTTAGAGGCCGTAGAGTCCAAAAATGAGTCTAAAAAAGGATACCGTGTTAGGGTATCCTCACTTTCGCGATTCCACTTTTCACGAAAATGATGCGAGTTGCAAGGAAAAAAGGGAAATTTCGGGCATGATTCACACCTCTCGATGTATGATATGATAATAAGCGAGTATAAAAAGTATGCTGCGTTGGCTGATACAATCAAAATCGAGGATATAACATCAGATAGACGAAAACAAAGTATACTGCAGCGGCTCAAAGATAATAATGAAGTATATAATGAGTGATCTATTTAATAACTCCACTGGAAAGGATGTATTTCGTAGAGGGTTAGGAAACAATAAGTCAATCAACAGTTTAACCTTAACTAACTTGGAGGGAGTAGCGTATTGTCCTTGTTGGATATATTCATCAAGAACAATAACAAATTAGAAACATTTGTGTTGGAATTTCGTAATGTTGGCGCCGAGGATTCACGTCAACTTTCATTAGCCATTAGTAATTGCAATCAATCTTTAAAAACTTTACTATGTACCAAAGTAATATAGAAGGTGGTCAATTAGTTGATATAATTACTGCATTGAGTATGCACCCGCAACTAACAAGACTCTGTTTAGCAGATATGGCAGAATTTAATGGAACAAACATTTTCAGAAACGAATGTTTGGCTTTATCAACCCTACTACGTTGTACGTCTACCCAATTACTATGGCTTGATCTAAGTAACAACAACATAGATGATGAAGGAGTCGAAGTTTTGGTGGATGTGTTGGCAAGGTTAGTAATACATTACAAGAACTGAATCTAAAAAAGAATTATTCTATCACAACTCGAGGGCGGAAGGCAGTATCAACTCTATTAGAAATGTCTGACACCAACCTTGAAACATTGTGTATTCAGTACAACCACATTGGTGATGAAGGGGCACTCGCTTTTGCAACTGCACTGGTCAACAACAACACCCTCAAGGCTTTGGATTTGGAACATTGTGATATTACTTGTGAGGGATGGACACCCTTCTCAAAACTTCTTTGTGATGCCTCCAGTGTCAACAAAACATACATGTCAAATCACACAATACAGAAGATTCCGGGTAGTGGTGTAGCTGATGCTCTTGTCAATGAGTATCTGGTATTGAATGAAAGAGGAGACAAACAGCAAGTGGCAATGTCAAAAATATTACAATGTCATTCACATTTTAACATGGAGCTTTTTTTTGAGTGGGAATTCAAGGTCTTGGCGATTATGATAAAATGGTTTACAAAGGCTGCTGCTTGTGAAACAACCTATGAGCAGAAGAGTTGAGACTGTCAGCGACGTTTGATTTCATCAAGGAATTCCCGATGCTTTATATTAAGCCTGTAACGAGGCAGGAGATTGCACAGTATGCTGCTGAAGAAGAGTTACTTCAAAAGGTTCTAATGGGAAGTGCTCTGGAACAGTTGAAAGAGATTCAACAGCGGAAGGCTCGTGCTATGAGGAGGGGTTCTCATAAATCATTTAAATAGTCAATCATTGAAGAAGCTCTTTGACATGTCTGTTTGAGCAATCCTAGCCTTAAATTTGTATGAGTCAACTTGACTACAAACACATTATAACGACTTCCAAATAGGCATGTTAAGCTGAGGATCAGTTTTCACTAAAAAAACTCTATATTTTTATTACCTCCTTTTTACCTTGCTTTTGTATTTTGTATTACAAAAGCTATCACTTTTGAAAAAGGATACCACACTTCCGAAATTCAAGTGCCGGACATAGACATTCAGCGGTATTGCAAAATCAGATGTATTGTCATGGTATACCGACTACAAATGCACAACACGATAACAACTCAACAGAGTTGAGGCGACACATACCATTTAGCGAGGGGTAGGGCCCCCGAGCGCACAAAAATCGGGAAACCTTGTAACTACACCAAACAGGGTACGAGGTAAAATACGGACACCTATCTAAAAATGACTACCGTTAAGTAGGGTTTTATGAATCTAAATTAAAAGCATCTTCGTTTTTACACTCTTTTCAGTAAGCCCTACATTAGGTATGGTATCCCATATTTTGGCTAATCAAACGGTGTGAATAAACCTCAACCAAATTCCAGGATTTTTCACTATTTTATTGGGTTCTTAACAAAAAGGTAAAAGCCTAGTGAGAGTTTCTTTCAATATATTACAGGGTCCACCACTATTTGGTTGATAGAATGCATGGTGCTTGACACCATGCACCCGCGCTCAAGTTGTGCGGCATAACCAGTACATAACTATATAATCCTATCTTTTAGCAAAGTACTCTAATCTTTACCCCAACAACCAAAGGTCAATAAGCACTAGATGTGCAATGAGGTGTTAATGGGAGCCAAAGTCAATGTTTGCTTGAGGCATGTCTCACGGTAGTTCCTTCACAAATCTTGAGGAAATTATATTTTGATTGATTTTGTTGCTTCTAGAGAGGCTAGAGAAACAAACAGCACCACTAGGAATCACCAAGACATCTGTAATTGCAATACCTCTGAAACTCAATGTCCTGGATTTTGTAACTCAAAAGTGGAAAAAAGTAACCTCTTGTAATTCAAGATCCATCCACTTTTGATTTTCAAAAGGGACTGGACATTGAATTACGGAAAGCGATGGCTCTTGTAATTCAATGTCCGGAGCTCTTGTAATTCAATGTCTGGATCTTTGTTTCTCAAAAGTAAGAGCTATTGAATTGCAATGTCGACGCTATCAATATACAATATCCATTTATTGTTTTCTTGTTCATTTTCTTTAAGTTTAAATTGTGCTATTTGAATTGTACGATAGCCGTTACACAACAAACCCTGAAGTAACGGTGAACTCTCTCTCTTTCTCTCTTGTGCAATATACGTATTGCAATAATTGCAATGCCACCTCTATCTTTTGCCGCCGCCGCCGCCGCCGGTGCCATCCACAACATCTATCATTCATCGGTCAACAAAGTCTTTCACTTTCTACCAACCACTGACAACTCTTTCTTTGTCATTCAACCTAAAGTAGAAAGAGTACACGTAAAACAATAGTAAGATAAAATGTATTGCAATAATATTATAATATAATTATTTTATATAACACGTACCTTGTAATGCTGCCTGTTCTCATCGTCTCGATGCTTTGGCTTTCTCACATCTAATATATCAGGTGACACATCATCGATTGATGATAGTAGGATAAAATATTATTTAGATTAAAAAAAATAATTGCAATAATAACTGGTATAATATTTCCATCGACAGTAGAAATACTTACCTAGATCATATTGGAGAGGCAGCAGGGCCTATCTGCCCAACCGCCACCTATTATCTCTGGTGATACGTCGTCAATCGGCTGATATAGATCTCTTTCTTGTAAATGCATAAAACTTACCATATACCCTGCCCTATAATAAAATAATGTGAGAGTCCTCATATTGGGAGGTGACAGTGAAGTGGGTGGTGGCGGCGGTGGCGGCGTTTATAAGATGCAGCCAACATCTCATGATGAAATAAAAATAGGGACGGAAACATAATTATATGTTTCTTGTAATGTAATGATAGTGTTTCCGTGGTGATAGATAAACACGGCGCTGTTATTGAGCAGCATGTATCGTTGACTTTCATCACGGGTGGTGGGTAGTTGATTGTAGTAGTAGTAGTAGTAGTAGTAGTAGTTTAAAAGAGAGTGTACTTGTCTAATTTATGAGAGTTCTGTGTTAGTGTTTGATTTTGAAAAATGAACCTCATAATTTCTTTCTCGCTTTTCGAGAAAGAGCTAGGAAAGCCTCACATAGGAATTAGTTTATCAGGGTATCCAAAGAAAAGATTTTTACCAATGACGGTCAACAAGATTGATTCCCTCCCCCCTCCCTCCTATACATAGCATCATTGCAATTTGCATTGCCATTGCTACAAGTTTGGTAGACCTCACTGCTATGTTGATAAAAATATGACAACGGAAATACAGAAACATAATACACTGGATTTGCAAGATAATTAATAAATGCATCAGAGATTATGAACCGATGCCAATAATTAGAGAATACACTGAGCAATGACATCGGCAAGTCTGCTGATACTGAGGGGGTTGAGAGTCTGGTGTATCCAGAAGATGATTTTGGAGCATCGGTCACTCCTCCCGATGTTGAGGCACTCGGCACTTGCTGATGGAAAGCACAAATGTGTTAGAAGAAACAGAAAAAAAGAAGAGTGAAGAGTAAAAATAATAATTCCAACGATGTCCATGATAAAGATTGAAAGTTACCTCATCGTTGAAAAGTTGAGAGACGTTGATGGTGCAGTTGATAAACTATCAAAAACCTTTCTGGTAAAGATAGAAAGAGTTTTTCACAAGATTATGATGATGTTGATAAACCATTACCTCCTGCAAACAAAACTTTTCTGATAAAGATGGAAAGTGCTGATAACACCTACTATTGTCAATGATGATGACGATGCTAAGATTCTACCAAGCAATGACACCGATAAGTCCACTGATACTGAGGGGGTTGAGCTCTCGTTGTATCCTGATTCATCAGGAGCCATGGTTGCTCCTCCCAAGGTTAAGGATGTTCTTACTGGGGGAAAGCGCAAGGAAGGATCAAAACCAACTCGTTGTAAGAAGAAGAGCAAGAAGAAGTAGATGGAATATTACATCTCCTGGTACCCCGGCGGGTCACTTTCCTGCAGCCGACTTGCTTTTCTCACATAAGATAATGATGATGTTGATAAACCATTACCTCCTACAAACAAAACTTTTCTGATAAAGATGGAAAGTGCTGATACACACCTACTATTGGCAATGATGATGACGATGCTAAGATTCTACCAAGCAATGACACCAATAAGTCCACTGATACTGAGGGGGTTGAACTGTCAGTGTACCCTGATTCGGGATCATTGGATAGTCCCCCCGAAGTTGAAATGCTTGTTGGGGGAAAGCGCAAGGAAGGATCAAAACCAACTCGTCGTAAGAAGAAGAGCAAGAAGAGGAACGACAATTGTCGTGGTGGTGCACGGACGTATCATACTCCATTGGGAATTGGGGAAGAACGAAGAGAATGCTTGAAACGGGTGGCACTGGAGGAAATGAAGAGTAGGGTACGCAAACTGCCTCATCCTAATCCTGAGGTAGATGAATACAAGGAGGGTTTCTATTTGTTAGTGAGAAAGCCAGAAGTGGCAGATAGATAGCAATAATTATTATTATTGTATATTATGGTCATGGTTTAAGACCTTAACACCAGGTCACGGTTTAAGACCTATACAACACCAGAGCGGCGACGGAAGTTCACCCAACAGTAGTAATACTGGCCGTTCTAAATAATAAAACCAGCTTCCCGCAAGGTAACGCCGAAGCCTCTCGTTCATTTGATGCTCTAGAAGTTTCCCACGGCGACGATGAGTCACTGCCGTGTAACTAAACCACTCATCCGCAAGGCAACGCCGAATCCTCTCATTATTGATGATCAAGAAGTTTCCACCCCAACAAGATGACAATGCTACTCCCCCCGCATATCTCCTACATTGGCTTTATGCATGGTGTCATCGGACATAGACTGAATATAGCATAACACTTAATTTGTTTCTTAGTAATAAGAAAGATGCATTAGTGTAGTGGCCATGGCCATAGTGTTCAATACTACTAAGAAAGACTTAATTTGTTTCTTACTAAGGAAGAGGTATTTGTAGTTTTGCTGTGGTAGAATATATTGAGTTGATTGGTTGCTAATATATAAACATCTTCTCTCATAAATGAGAAAATGTTTAACATATGTTTGTTGCTGATATTGCTGCCCTGTGCACATCCTAGGTCCTAATCCATAGACACATTTGAATATGACACAAATTCATATTGTTTGTGGTTGATTTTTATCTATCGATTATTCAATACTTATCAATATATAGATAATATCGTCTTCTATTTGAGAAAAATTAAATATATGTTTGTTGTGCCCTTGTACTATTGACGTAAAATTATAACATAAACATATATTTGGAATTTGGTGATTAATATTGCACAGTTGATGACTGCATCAATAAATTATCAATCGATGTAATAACATCGTCTCAAAAATCAGAAAATAGTTATACTCAATATCGTATATTTTGTATGATAGTAAAGACACAATCAATTATTCAATTATTGTATTTGTCTGCTGATTACTATATACTAATATATTGTGTCTATTGTGTTGAGTGACTTTATTGCAATGAGGTATACTAAATTTTTGCAATGGATATTGTAAGAAGAAATCCTAAGTCTTTCTTATCTGAAAAGGAAAGAGTTGGAATCTCAAGGGTTGGATTATTGACGGATATTGATATTCAAAAGGTGGCTTGTGGTTTACGATGGCCCGACTTTTGTATTACAAAAGCACTATCACTTTTGAAAAAGGATACCACACTTCCGAAATTCAAGTGACGGACATAGACATTCAGAGGTATTGCAAAATCAGATGGAGCAGCTGCATCAAATAACACCAACATTTCAAAGTGAAACTCATTATCTGTCAAGGCTTTGACCAAAGACCCTCATCTCTTGCTTTTTACTAACAAAAAGAATTGTTGAGAAAGTTTTCGACCCCAAGATTATTCATTTTTGTTAGAGGAACTACCGTGAGACATGCCTCAAGCCTATCTTCTATTTTGGATCCCATAGACACCTCGTTGCACTGTTGCTTGTTAAAAAAAACTTTGTTTAAAAATTTGTACTGGCGGATTTGTCTTGAACCGGCCTTATATTATGCGCACATAATTTGTTGATAATAAAAATAATTGTGAGGGCGACGATACACCATTGACCTAGAAAATAATAATAACGTGCGATCATATAAGAATATGCAATGGTTGAATAACACTATAAACAATACAAACACCACTTACCAAACAGTAACATTCTCTCGGTCTTATATATATATCAATATAAAATATAGACATGCTTGTTGGTGATAGAGAGGAGGAGGTGCGCCATCATTTGCAATTCTGTATTGCAATTATGATTTACTCAATGGAAAAGACTATCTCCTTGATAATAATACCATCATCTCAAAGCCACACAAAAAAACGGATAGCTACATCACAACAGCTGGTCGATGTTGTATGACTACTGCCAATAGTTGTTTGTGATGTATGATATTGTTCGATGTTTTGTGTTATTTGTTATTATCATAGGTAATTGTAACATAATTGTGAACATGTTTGTGTTATTGTTATTGCTTGGGGGCGAAGAAAATTTGAGATTTTCGGCTCATTTGGGTGCCAGATCGCCATGTGCTGCATGGTCAACCAAATGGCTATAAACTGAGAGACCAGCCGTAAAAAGATACCATTTAGACTCATTTTTCAAGTGGTACTCGCTCATAGGGGTATGAGATAGGTATCTGACCGATAGTGCAGTCATGTAGAGCGAGAGCAGTGCTTTCCAAAACACCGCCACTTTTGATCTGAGGTTGATTTCCTGCAGAGGTACAGTGGCCAGAAGTTGGCCAATTGAAAAGTGGTGCCATATTTGGCACCATACCTGGAGTCCTGTTAAATCAGGCAAAATCAGGTTAGGTACCTAAAGGGTTAAGCTCCTCTATATATATGAATATTCAATAGGGAAACTTATTTGACGACCAACAGTTTATTATTGATGTAGAACAATCTTACCAACATTACTTTCATTACAACCACAACAGATCAGTTTGTTGTTGTAGTTGTCATCTCTATTCTAGGCAACCCGATTTCTACGTGCTCACTTCTCTGACCATCAACTCATCAAAAAATGAAGGTGTAGATGCAAATCCTGTTTACTTCCAATTGATCTCCCTTCTCCTAACCCATTTAGCACAAATACTTCCATTCTTCTTCTTTACAATAGTAACGTTCTTACGCCACAATTTTCCCATTGCAATATGGACGAACTCTCTCTGACACCACAACAAAACCGTGTTTGCCCCCCAACTTTGATGGGGAATATCGACATTTTCAGTAACTGAGAGCGTTATCATATCTTATATCAACCATATCTCCCAATTCAAACCCCGATTCACTGTCTTCTACTGTTAGTTTTTTTGATTGTTGGATTTGTTTTAATCTATCCTTGATATGAGATCTTACAACAACACTTCCATTGTAATATGATACACAACACGTGTATGTAGTATCATATCTATGATTTCTCTGGGTAATGTTTCAATAAGGTGTGTTAGTTTGTTATTAAATTCACCATTGACATATTTGATCAACATCAAATTGAGTGAGTCTGATCGTCCTAGTAATTGTATTATTTTTTCAAACAGCTCCGTCTTCGATAACAAGTCAAAGAATGTAACACCAACCATCGAATTTGTTTGTACCTACTAATGTTAGTTCTTGTTTGTAGCACGTGTAAGAATAAGAAGATATACGATGATATAATGATATTAGCAACAAGCATAAAGATCCTATCTTTAATCTTTTCTCTTTTCTCATGACTAGAGAGGCGGGTCCTTACTAAAGCTAGATCTCGTGAAAACTGCCCGCCAGGAACTGGCCCTCTAGTATATCCGCATGTGATATGCACCATCAACACTAACTTGATTGTTTTGAGAGAACAAACGTATGAGCAGCAAAGTATTACCTATGTTTTGCCATAGTGCCTTGCAATGAACTAAGGCCAGTCCATACACCTAACACCGGGTAAACTGCTCCCGCCTAAGCGGACTATCGTATACAGTCGGATATGATTCAAGACGTCATATTGAACTTGAAAAGTGATAATAATGATTTTGATTTGAGAGGATGTACATCGAATGATACAATGAATCATATATCAGACATACAACAATCACTTTACCCTACTACCAGTAGTGGTAACTCTAATGGCTTTTCAGTTTACCCTGGGTAACTCCAACGCTTATTTATTGTAGGCACTTTTTTGCAAATTCCAAGTGGGATCTAGGCGGTATTGGACATAACACAGACATAAATCGCCAAAATTTCAAAATTTCAAATTCAACTTTCAACACTCCTCTTGAAAGGCGGCTATTAACATAGTATGGATATCAACCATACTCCAAGTAGAATATACCCCGTCGAGCTTCTATATCCTTTAGATTCTATAGATCTCCCTCCCTATCGACCTGTGTTTGAGAGCCGGATGCTCTTCCTCTACCAACAAAATTTTGTGCACATCATGTGCTTTTTTTATCCTGATGTAGCCGAGGGAATGACAACAAAAGCATTGCGTAATGAGCTGATGAGGCAACTTGAAATATTAGATACTGATGATCAACCTAACCGTTAGCCGCCGATTGAGCACCAGAAAGAGCGGCATCGATATTTTCATCATCAGCAACCAGATACTCGACAACCACACGTCGTTGGAAGAGCTAACAACCTAATCTAAATGTTCCGTTCATTAATATGATTTCTAATGGGCGTGTTCTTAGTCGTACTTTGTGCTTAAGGTAGATAGATGGTAGTTTTAGAGCCGTTTTGTGACATGTTAATGTCTAATTGTTTAGTAATACCATTGTGGTTTCATTATTTGACAATGGATGGTATATTATATATCTAACTACATCATGTTAAACGATTGGATTGTGTTGTATCTACTATATCCGATGTTAATAGGTCACTCTTCTTTCTAAAGTATTCCTTGGCTATCGCCCTATATATTGCTTTATCAGTGTAGCTTAGTTTTTGATATCTTTCCAAGGCTTCTTGTTGGACTCCGGTTGGGACTTGTCCTGATTGTTTCTTTGTGTGCTTTTTCATATATATCGGTTCGAGTCTACTACTCTCTTGACGATTGTGATACTCATGAAACCAATAATCTAAGAAATCATTTAAAGTGTTAAATGTTCGATTGATACGACGCTCCTCACTAACTTGAAATCTAATACATCCCAGCCATCAGAAGTTGAGTATTCCTTCTTCTTATTATTACTAATGATCAGCTGACAGTCATTCTCCTTCATGATATAATAATTAATTACGTCAATGTAGTAACGGTGCCACATAGCAACATTCTTATCATTAATCGTCTCAAAGTCATGACGCCATACAGCAACATTACTTAGCAAATGTACCCTTCTGACGACAACACCATCAATTAAAGAATACTGTATTATTGTAACCCAATTTGTATCATTCTATGAGCATTGTCATATACTATACCATACACGGTGTATCTATTTTGATTTGAACTTAATGAATGATACACTATATCTTGTAGAAGTAGAAGTAATACTGTGTATTCTTTACTTGATATATCCGCATGTGATATGAAGCATCAACGCTATCTCTAATACTTGATTGTTTCGAGAGAACAAATGTATGAGCAGCAAAGTTATAATATGTTACTTCAGCTACATACCATAGATAGGTTTACCTTGTAAATTGCGCATACTATAAGGCCTGTCCATACACCTAACACCGGGTAAACTGCTCCCGCCTAAGCGGACTCAGTAATTGTCCTCCTCCTCCTCCGTGGCATTTAAGAATAAACGTGGTTTTTGGCGATAGACCGTGAATGAGTTCCAAATACTACTAAGGTAAAAAGTAGCAAAGTGTTTAAGTCACCTCTCATTATTGAGAAAGCGTTAAGTTACCGTACCACACGGAACAACGCCTCAAATAGTGATAGCGGCAATATCAAATAACAACATGAAGTCTTCATCCTGCTTCATTTTCCTGATATCATTTATATGACATTGGTTAACGGTCCTCTGGAAATCTGCTCACTCTTTATCCACTAAACACACAAACCCTACATTTCATTTATCTGATATGGGTCAAACAACACATCATAGATGTCAAATAACACGATGCCGTCCTGCTTCATATCTGCATATTTCCTGATATCTTTATATGACATTGTATGACGGTCCTCTGGAAATGCAACGTCTGTGCATTTAATAATGAAATACCTCCTATATTCATCATCGAGATTAATTGACTCCACTACACACTTCCACAATTTGTTACCTCTAGAATCAATCCACCAATGTTCGGGTACATTCAACTTTAGACCAATTAAAGACTGTAAGAACTTCTTCTTTGCTTCTTTATTCTTGTACTTCACGGAAGCAGCATGTTGGTTCAAATCTTCCAATTGTTGCTTCCTGGCAAAGCATCGTGTACTACAATACTGGTATTTTTTATTTTTTGCAACCATTATTATTATCAAACTTCTGTAATAATATGTAATCGATGATATAGATGGTCGGCTGATTGGTGCTCTTCCCGGCAAATCCTGCTGGTTTTAATAATTTATACTGGGATGGGCACTTAGTTTACAACAAACATACGGGCTCTTCACTGAAAATGGACTGAAGAGGGGGCACGAAGGCACGAACATTCGTGCCTCCTCTCATATTAATGCATTTCACTCTGATATTATTATATTACAAAGCAATATTGCAAACCAATAGTCTTATCGAATATGACAGAGCCCTATAAACCCCCTTTCAGTACAAGGTTATCAAGCTCATTTGTTAAATGTAAATCTGAGATGGAGTTAACCTCTGCCATTACAAAACGTAAGAAATGGATGAGTGATGGTAATAAGAGGTAGGAGTGAGACAAGGTGACAATATGGCGCCAGTACTATTCCTATTTCTAATGTCCGCGTTTGCTGAAACCTTGGAGGAGGAGTGGAAAAGACATGATATAGAGGTTGTGACGGTTGAACAGCGTCCAGTAACGACTTTGAATCAGGCAAGGGTGTTGTCAAAAGCCACACCAGATCAATACATGTCCAAACACTTAACGGCTTTTGAGATAATACAATGTCTGTACGTGGATGATGGCGCCTTCATTTTCTCAAGCAGGTCAGAAATGAGCAAGGGACTTGAGCTTGTTTACCAACACTTTTCAAGATTTGGTTAGAAATGCATATCGGTAGAGATGGCGTTGACTCCAAAACAGAATGTGTCTTCTTACCAGCACCAAATTTCTTCAAAGAACATCACGACAGAAGTCATGCCATGCATTGCACTCGAGGATACCCCTAAAGATACTTCGTCATCCCAGGATACTTCTACCAACATTCTCATAACTGATGACACTGCTGAGGACAATGACGACATGTATGCCCTCACAGAAGCAGAAAAGAAGAAGGAAGAGTCGGAGAGGGCGAGGACTGCAAGGGAAGACAAGATTTACGATGGGCTAGAAGAGACTCAAGATCTAGTAGTAGCAGACGGCTTTGTATCATTCACCAAACACTTCAAATATCTTGGTTCATACATCTCATACAACCTACGCGACAACTACGACCTAGAAACACGTATTGCAACAGCTAATCAGTCAATGGGAGCGCTTCGGAATGTATGGAACAATCCACACATGGAAATATATCTCTTCAGAGCCATCCCCATGAATCTTCTACTCTGGGGATGCGAAACGTGGTCACTACGACAAGTGTTACTCAACAAACTTGAAGTCTTTCTACACAGAAGTGTCAGGAGAATATTGGGTGTATCAATGCCCCAAGTGAAGGAAGAGAGAATCAGGAATGTGCACATGTGTCAGAAGTTCTACGACTTACCTCGGGTAAGGAATATGATAGCAGCCCGACAGATGGACTTTGTTGGAAAGATGGCTTGAGGACCAGACCGCCCAGCGAAAAGCATGCTCACTGCATGCTGTCCTAACATTCGACTACCACAACGACCGCAGTTCCACAATAAAGATGCATTAGTTAAGAATCTGAAGCTGTTGTTTGGCCAAGTACACGATGTTATTATAGATGATCAGGGTAGCATGAAAGACTGGATCAATGAAGTCATGTGTGAGGAGTATTGGAAAGGTTTGATAAAATGTTTGTTAGACCATTGTGCAGAACCCAACATGGACAAGGAGGAGAAGGAGTCCAAGGAATCATGACAGCAGTGATAATGAACAACCATTTGATGATACTTCAGAGGAAGACAATTCGCCACATCAACATGAGAACAGGCCTCCGTCACCGCCTACGAGAAGTAGGGTGCCACCTCATCAACGCAGAGAAGAGGAGAGGCAACAGCAGGAACGTCCGTATGATCCCGAGATGGTTGGAAGAAGTATGTATGATTCATTCAAAGTGTTAGGTCTTGGTTTAGGTGCATCAGAAGCAGAACTGAAGAAAAAATACAGGGAGCTATCTCGTCTTTATCATCCTGACAAACATGACTCCAACAAAACAGGTATGACAGATGAGGAAGCTGAAAACTTTTGCAAGTTAATTAACAATGCGAATGCACATCTCAGGGAGATCGTATAAGAAATGAAATGAAAATATAAGTGAAAACAAAGCAGCAACGACAGAATATCAATTCACTGTACTATGATGGATGATCTGTGAATGATCACTGAAACAGATTATCTCTAGTGTAACCGAAATTCTGTGATCCTATTAACCTAGTTTACCTAGGCCTAAAAAGTTTTTATAAACTAAGGATGAATGACTGACTGACTGACTGACTGACTGACTGTGTTCTGGAGATATAACAGTTCCTTCGTTCCTCAACAACAATAAGATCTCTATTTCCACAATTGGGATTCCTTTACAAATGGGATGCATACTTAGCTTCCAGGCTGTCACTCCCCTATCATCCTGTTTGAGGATTTCCACCCTTCTGTCTACTTCTAGACTTGACTTTCAATACGGATCCAGGCATGAACAAGATTGGTTGCAGGCTTGGCCAGACGTCGTTGTAGCTCCAGTGTTTGCTGAGTACATCTGATGGGTTGTCCTTTCCATTAATGAATGTGTACGCATATGCTCCAGAGGCGATGGCTTCACGAATATAGTGGTATGACAACATTAGATGTCTCTTGTATAGTTTTGAATGAGGAGATGTCGTACTATCTATAATTGTCTTGTTATCACCGAATAGTAATGCTGGTCCCTGGACAGTGACTCCTAAGTATAGCAGTGTAAGCTTATTCGCCCTCATCTGTTCAATGGCAGTACATCCGGCATCACCCTCAGCGCCAAATGTTGCGGTGTTCACGGTATTTTGTTTCTTGGAGAACCAGTCGAATGGGGTCTTGTTGATAAAGTGTAGTATTGCCGTGACTGCCTTACCACTGAGGGCATCATGCATCAGGTTAGCGTCAGCATATGAGAATATCTTGATGGGCTTTCCCCTTGGAGTAGGAATGTCCTTGGGTAGTTCTTCCCTGCTGCCAGCATACGGTGATTGGTCCCAGTTATAATCAGCTAGCGGTAGGTCTGAGAAGTCAGGCATCTCGGTACGGAAATGGATTGCCCCAGTCTTGAACTTGGATAGGTAGCCATATACCCTCTTCACGCGTTGGAGGTGCCCTTTTCTAGGTGCCATACAGAAGCTTGATAGGGACATGATGTGCACTGCGATGTCGAACCTGCCGAGTTGCACTATCCATTGACATGATCCAATTAAGGATTGGTATATCTTGGTATGCCGCGTATCAAGGAAGTCCGTCTTGTCCAGTTCTGGATGATCATCGCAATCCATTGGTGATTGGCATCTGGTGTTGGGTTTCTCCCCGAAGAGATGAACGTATGTATCATTCATCTTGGTAATGAACTTCTTTGGTATAATGCACAACGTTCCATCTTCCTCCCTGAGGTAATCACACCCTAGTAAGAACTGTAAGGGACCAGTACCCTTCAACTTGAACTTGTGGACCTTCTCTAACTCGTCGGTAATTACCTCGGGGTTCTTGGATGCGATGGTAAGTAGGTCATCTGTGTACACAGCAATGTACTCATAATGATCTCCACGGTCCCTAAGCCAGATATCTGGTTCAGCCTTGCATGGGAAGAAGGACATACTCCTTAGGACGTCCGCGAATCGTTGTGCCACCTTAGCCCAGATGTTTTTAGTCCGTATAGGGCCTTCTTAATGATGAAGACGTGTCCCTCAAGTTCAAGTTCCCCAAACTCCGGCCCTGCTATCACGTAAACCTTCTCCTTTGTCTCTGCCTCAAGATACGCGTTGCCAACATCAGTCTGCCATATTTCAAGTACGTTTAACTCAGCGAGGATGTCAACGACAGTGGATTATCGTTCGTTACCCGACATAGTATGCAGCGTCAATAGACTGCAGAGGCTATCGTTGTATATCCCTAGACTGATATACGTGTATTCTATACAGATTACTTGGTTCTTTACTAATTATTCCTACTAATGAGAGGTTTACGGATTCCTCGACAAAATAGCGATTCAACGGGTAAATACAATAAACGGGGGTCCATATCTAGTTGGGACGATCAGAATGGCACTGTTGTTGTCAGAGGAATATCACCAGCCTGACGCCACGTAGTGAGACTACTCCTGAATAGACGCTCTCTACCGGTGCATCAGTCATGTGACCTCCTGCTACTAGTCTGCTCTTGTACCGTTCATCATGCTTAACAGCGAAGACTACATGATATGTGATCTTCTTGTATCCGGCCGGGGATTCGGATGATGGATCGCTGATATGGCTGCGGTCCTCAAAAACCTCATAGTCCATTAACTGTGATATTTCCAGTTCCTCTGGCCTCTGAATTCTGCCATTTGCGATCACCATTTTTCTTGTCCAGCTTGACAGCCTCACGATGGTCAGTTTACCCTACTACCAGTAGTGGTAACTCTAACGACTTTTAATTGTCCTCCGTCACATTTAAGAATAAACGTGGTTTTTGGCGATAGACCGTCATGAGTTCCAAATACTAAGGTAAAAAACTAGCAAAGTGTTAAGTGTTACCTGCTCCTTATTGAAGTGGATTGAAAGCGTTGAGGTTAGACATAGAACTCACCAGTAGAAACGAACAACGCCTCAAATAGTGATAGCGGCGATATCAAATAACAATATGAAGTCTTCATCCTGCTTCATATCTGCATATTTCCTGATATCTTTAGAAATGCAACGTGGTGCATTTAATAATGAAATACCTCCTTAGTATGAGGTGAATGTCAACAGTATATTATAATATTACGGTGTCCAATTGCAATAAATATCCAATTCCAAATATTGAATCAACGCTGATGTACAAAGCAATACAAAATTTCCTATAATATCATTGATATTGTAGAGAGGGGAAGTGGTTTTATATTGATGTTTCGGAAAGAAAAGGGTGGGCAGTAATTGATACTGCCCATGGCTGTTTAGTGCAGTGATGATGATTGGTGCTTCTTCTCATATTGTTGCCTATCCCTTTCATTTGATGTTTCGGAAAGAAAAGGGTGGGCAGTAATTGATACTGCCCTTTGTTTTATTGCTTATGGTTTAGTGCAAGGTGACCAGCTTCCTCTCATATTATTGTTCGATGGATGAGATGGCAGTTCTGTAATATTACCACCACATTGACATACTTTTTCAATCAAACTATTTCCAAAATCTACTATTTACCATGACAAAACCCTATGAATCCTCGTTCAAGATGAGGTCAATTACCACCGCCGCCACCATGAAAGAAAGTAGAACTGAGATGAAAGTCACCGCTGCCATTAAAAAACGAGCGGAATGGATGAGTGATGGTAATAAATGGGACACCGTCACACCAGGTAGAGACCCCCAACCAATATTAAGTACATCGTCGTTGATGTAGAAACACATGATTGGAAGGACAGTGGTCCTCGTGATGGTTGCATTGTTGAGATGGCATGGATGGTATTTGACCATAATTATAATATGAAATGCCTTGAATCGAAGCAGTATCTGCTTAAACCCCATTCCCATGGGTATGACAAGATTGCCCAAAAGGCTACCTCCGTTCATGGTATTACAACAGAATGTGCTGTTGAAAATGGCGTTGAATCTGATCTGGTTTTTAATGAATTTGCTGCAATTGTCAGCCAGCTCCCAGATAATGGCAGTGTCATAGCACATTGTATGGGACACGAAGACTCGATCTTTAAGTGCAATCTCAACAAAAAGCAACAGGTTCTATGGAATGATGCTCCTAAGAGTGACACTTGGAATATTAATTTCCTATTGAAATATCTACCCAGTAGTCTACCCCAAAAAGTTAGAGATGAATACGAAAAACGGAGAGTTGGGGTTGCACTCGCTGAACTTTATAGTGTTGTATGCCCAAAAGACAATGATATTGAGTTTTCACATATGGCTTTGGTGGACGTCAAAATGACTTGGGCAGTCTTCCTTTATTATATGACAAATGTTAACTCATATAATGAACTCCAATGGAAGGAAGATCACCTGACCTATGATTCCTTCTTGGAACAAATCGAGAGAATGCATCAGATAAGAAAATTCAACCAGAAGTAGGTAGTTAATTTGTGCATACTCTATGCTGTAATGACAAGGATTAGTAATCCTGTTCTCATTGCAGACTAAATTGGACCGGCTTGCCATTGCCAATAAGTTTATTCATGACTTGATACGCAAACTCTGCATTAGCCATGATAAGAAAACTATCGAATATTCTTTTGTAGATAATTCACGGTTGATTGAAGAAGCTGCGCTTAACACCAATCCAAATGAGGGAATAAGTGTCTGATTGCCGACTGCGTCCTGCTAAAAATCAGATCTTTCTAGTACCTGTTAATTAAGTGCATGATTGGCCGACTATGTCCTGCCAAAATCAAAAACTCTTAATCCTGAAATTGATTGGCCGACTGATGTCTTGCCAAAATCAAAACTCTTGAGAGCGACGAGACTGTTAATCTATGAAGTATATTGCTTACGCAAATATACGTGACAATGAAGTCAATTTTGATGTTGTTAAACAAACAAGTAAAAGGTAAAAATTAAAAATACAGTCTAAAAGACCTTTTTCTACAAAGTTGAGGTTGAGTGCTACATATGCTATGCTTACTATTTGATATAGGTAGTCAGTGCAATGTCGTGTAAAAGGGTATCCAAAAATTTTGCTACCTTGAGTCTGGAGGAGAGCACGACCAACCCTAAGAGGCTAATCATAGTCCCTCTAGAGCGATGCCCTATTTGAAGTTGTTGGCGGTGTTAATTTTTTTAATTGACCACGATTTGAGATTCTACGCGTGCTCCGATGTGGCATTTGGCCACAACAACTTCTTTCCAAGAACACATGCCTCACTCTGACAAAACATAAATTGTATGTCCGATTTTCTTTCTATGTCATAGATTAAATCATCGAAAATCTCCTTCAGCTTGTCAGGAACAAGCAAGTTTTTATCGCATGTTTCTGTATTTGCCTCTCTATAACTGATATGCTTTGCTACTTGCATGTCTTCAATGAAGTATAACCCTCCCGGTTTCACGGCTGACCAGAGTTTCTTGAAACTATGCCAAATCTGACAGTTTTGGTGTCCCCCATCATCAATAACTACATCAAAATTACCCCCCGACTGTTCAATCCATGAATCGAGCACAGTATCGTTACCCTGATCACCTACTAGTGTGTTAACACCATGCAGTTCTCCCTTTTTGATACTCTTTTTCACACATTCCCCGTCATATTCAGCTTCCCATAAATCTGCTTTTGGGAAGAGTTCTTTATAAAGAGCAATGGACGCTCCTGGGCCATAATTCATGTCACAACCAAGTCCAATCTCAAGCATTTTCATGGTTGGGTTATTTCGATAGTAGGGCAAAAGGAATTTTCCATACATAATTTGGTATGTATGTGTAGTAACTTTGTCTGTAATTGGTGTTAATGATTTTGCAGCATCGTAGTATAAAGCAATGTCGTTCTGCAATAATTCAATATTCTTATTGCAATTGCTTTCAATCATTATATTGGTTTTAAAGGTTGATCCGAGAAGGTAACCAACTGCAACACATGAAACACATAATAATATCTTTTGTGACCCCAACATCATTTTGTCGTCTCTTACAAGCGGCTCAAGATCAATTCATTGGTGGTCAAGTACCTAGTAATGTTATACTGACTTTGAGACGTAAACTCTACTAGCGAGCTAAGCTTGCGATTGCGTGTGCTATCTAATTGCTGAAAAAAAAAAAAAGCTTAACGATACGATGACGACGTAAATACGGTACAAAAGCGTTAGGCAAGAAATTTTTTTTATGGAAAACGTCCCGCGCGGGACGCGCGAGCTAATGACTATGATGGTATCCTGCACGGCTTAGGGGTCTAATTAGTCCCAAAATCAACATGCTATAAATCTATCAATATTTGTAGTCATCCTTAAAGTAAGGATGATTATGAAAGCTTAAAGCAAGTCTGATCCACTGATATAACATTTATTTTACTCAACACAACCCTATGATATACTGGAGCTTGCTCGATGGGAATAAATATAGCGATTGTGCCCAACGCATATTTGCAGACCATGCAGACCGGTCTGCAGACCATTGCAGACCGATTGCAGACCGGTCTGCAACATTGCAGACCATGCGTTGAGTTTTTGCAGACTATGCGTTGAGCATCATCGCTAAAATATAGAGGTTATCGCCACATTTATTCCCATCGAGTAAGCTCCAGCTCATGTTATAACACGAGAAATCCCAAAATCGATAGGGGTCTAATTAGTCCCGTATTTTGCTTTTTTGCACGATGCATAATGAGGCAGTCATCACATAGTATGACCTTGGGATCACACAGACAGTACGTCCTAACAGGGTTACCACAAGATTTTCGGCCATTTCTACCTTGACAACGGTATTTCTGGTACTCATTTTTTGCCGTCGGGAACGTCTCTCCATTCCACTTCAGACAGAATCTCGGGATCCTCATCTTCTTGCATTCGGGTGGAACCATATCATCATCACTTAAACTTTCATCACCAGGTGTTGCAACAGCAACTACCCCTCTTCTACCCACTCGGCATTCTCCATTAGCCCTTTGCATACTTTACGTAAGAAGTCTGCCTTCGAGGTAGTTACCCCGTTAGCTTCGGAGTCGTTGACAAAGTATTCGTATGCAATGTGAGCATTGGCAAGCGATGCACCGATGACAAAACCAAACTGCCTCAAGTTCCAATTCAATGGACGGTATGCTTCTTCAAAAGAGAGTACTCCCTGCCGCTCTCTATTGTTATCATCAACACCATGCCTACCCAAGTAGTAGTAGTGGCTGAACTTGGTGAACAAAAAAGATACCAGCTGCCCTCCGACTCTCCTCACCTTCTTCCTTCCAACTCGTTCAGTTGTCCCCCAGTTGGACAGCATAAGAGATGTATGCTTGGAGTCAGCCATTGCCACCAAATAAATCTCCTCTTCCCCGCTCCCACTCTGATATGTACCCCTCCTAACACGTACAACACCAACATGTTTCCCTTGCATCTCCTCGACAGCCTCCTGCGCTTTTGTATACTTTGGCCAGTGGGCGTGCTTCTTGATGTATGCAGTGGCATACAAACCCTTATTCTTCAATTGTACAACAGCAGGAACATATCCAAAGCCACTATCCAGAATTACAGCCCTACCCGATCCATGTAGACCCTCTGTCATACGAACAACAAGTGCACCAATCTTAGACCCCATCTCAGCTTCGTACTTATTTGTCGAATGTTCCCCCTCCTTCGGCTGGTCCTTCCCCTCGCAGATTTCGATATGAAAGATGACCTTAGTTACACAATCAGCTGTGGTATGATACTCATTGCCCATGGGGTGAGGTTTCCTCTTCACAACCGTCCAGCCAGGGCAGTACTTGTTGAGGAAAGCAACCATCGATTCATCGACGACGACGAGCCAGCCAGGGATGAAGACTTCCTTTGTCTCGTCGTTGAACGCTTGGATCATATCCCTTACCCAAAAGAAACGATCAAGGTGAGTGGGAGGCTCTTTGGATGTTAACTTAATGGCAGAGCATATCTGCTCAAACCTCTTGCCTGACATATATTCACCAACATAAGGGGGGTTCCAAAAGGTATCTCTTTTGACATGTGAAAAAAAATCTCGTTGATGATATCCTGGATGGAGAGATATCAATATCCATATGCCCAACCACCCCTTCAGCTCTCCCATTGAAGTCTCCTTGCTTCCATTAAGTAACAGTTCTTCATTTGTAGCGGGGAGTAGACTTTCCTTCATCCATTTTGTAGGAAGAAACTTGAGGAAGAAGTCTTCAGGAGATAGAGTGGACGGATCGTCGATGCCACGCATCCTTGGCTTTGTATCTTCCATCATACCTCGCTGATCTAATGATACTTCATGTTGGAATTGCTGATCCCAATTAACATTATACCGAGGGTCAATCCCTCTCGCGGGGGCAGCCGCGGCCGCGGGTGGTGGCGGCGCATCTTGTTCCTCGAGAAATTGAAATTCCTCGGCGTCACTTTCATCTCCGTCCGACACATCCCCGCCTGCCCTGTTCGACACTGCATGCATTGGATTAATACGTGCCGTTGCATTACCACTATTCCTTGCACCTCCCCTCCTCCTCTTTCTAACTACCACTTTTGGAAAGAATAACTGATTTGGTGGACCCTTCTCAAGC
>Ga0214481_100186_pt1 | contig 31749 bp, 30 predicted proteins | sample M1_20Mar14CPVII9_4_FD_165057 | JGI IMG/M metagenome (GOLD analysis project Ga0214481, IMG submission 165057) | Marine eukaryotic communities from Monterey Bay, California, United States - M1_20Mar14CPVII9sort6BwellG10 | ecosystem: Environmental > Aquatic > Marine > Unclassified | place: USA...
TAGTGGGGGAGAAGTTGTTCAGAAATTCAGATTTAGAATTAACTGGGATCTCAAGTTGCAATGAAATACATGATTCTCAAGCTTTATCACCATACATCCGCTAATGGGGAGAGAATATGAATACCATGATATACTACATCTCATATGGTACTGGCACCAAGGATCCGCGAGGACGGGGAGCATATTATATTGTCCTAGTTTGTATTCTACATCAAACATTTGGGAAGGATACCAAGGTATCATGCTCGTTGAAGTTAATAAGCTGGTGGAGGAATAATATGAATCGGGAACTGGTAGTAGTTGTGTTAATCAGTGATAGGATTAAATTTTACCTGGGATATAATTGTCATCAGTCTTCAGACCCAACACATATCCCGTCGCATCCTTTGATCACAACTTGCACAATATGTAGTATCAAGCTGCAATTTGTGGATTAGAACAATATGATGGATTCAACACCAGAATACAATCAACTGATCTTGTGCACACTGTCATGGTTTATAATATCGATTATCATTTGCTAGTACAGCACGTATTCAACATCAAATTAGACCTATTACCGCTTTGGCGGGGGGAGTTTACCCTGACTGTTTAGGTATTGGACCCAATTCTAGCTAATTCTATCACTCTTGGGTGCTATTAACTAACTTGCTTCTGTCCAACTCTAGAGGTATATACCGTGGTTGCAATAGTCCAATCAACCTACTACACTTCCAACGTGCGTTGATATACACCAATAATCTTAGCTAGACGTCCAGCCTTGAGAAATACTCGCATCATTATCAATAAAACACTCTAACACAACATCAATTTCCACACGACATTATGACATATCCATTAACTGCAACAGTATAACAAGCCTTGATGTAAATTAGCTATATGTATACAATCTATGCGTCTTTTGTATTAGAGTAAGAAGCACATTCACCACAAGTAACAAATCATGTAAGATTAGCACATATCTATTCATGATAACTAAACAATTAACATTAAAGGATTCGAATAACTGTCACCACATCAGTACAAACAGATTAGATGTACTATGTATAGCGAATAGCGGCAGAATTAGAATCAAAATCATTAGTCACAACCACAAGTTATTGTACCCCATTCACTGAATGCAGCAATATTGATAATGCAAACAACATGGCAAAATGTTTAAAGGTGGACAAGGTCAAGAATATCGGAAGAAAGCTATGCTCTCGTGAAGGATGCACAACAAGAAGTAGAGGAGATGGATTATGTTTAAAGCACGGATCAACAAGAAATAGATTCGTTGTATGTAGGCATGAAGGTTGCAATAAGAAGGCTCAATTGAAAGGCTTGTGTCGAGGTCACGGCGGGGGGGATTCAAGGTTGGCGGTTGTTTAAATATCAGAGATGCTGATAGTTTTCTATGTATTGACCACTCCATGTTGAAAGTGTGTTCAAGATAGATGTTGAATCATAGGATAACAAAGTTGTCATGTTCTATGATATAGATGTATAAATACTCAAATCTTGGGTAAACTAGTTATTCTTAGTTAATGCATAACTTAGCTATTTGATCTACTCTCTTTTTCAACTATCTTTCATTTGTTGATGTATTCGTGTTATTGTCAGCCAATGATTATCCCCTTAATATTAATATCCGCCATACATAATTGTTATGCATTTGTGATATTCTCCATTCAACAATAGTTCATTTCAATAATAGGAATTGCATGCGTTGTGTTTTCAATAATACATAGCCATTGCAAGAATCTTCATATCCACCATTGTCATATGATGTATATATTCTTTTCCTACATTTGTATTCACCACTTGTTGCCACCAATCACCAACCTCCATTGACTCCCTTTGACTGTGATGATTGTTTTGTTTATTGTTTTGCGGTCCCAATCTTTTAAATTGCAATCCCAATCTAATACTATCTCATCGTATATGTATGTAGAGTGATATATTATTTCTAAGAGTTGATGTGGCTGTGGCGTATGATGAGATTTTGATGATTAATATTTCATTGCAATTAATTTGTTTTATGATGTCAGAGGTCGGAGGTATGGTAATGGTAGTTGATGGTAAAGTACCTACTATGTTGCAGTGTGGGTAACCTTTGTAGTTTCCGCATAGTATTGTCTCAAAAATAATAGTCACCGATATTAACTTTCGATCTGACGTGCTTCTTACATTTGATAATGCCATTAAGTATTGCAATGTGAAACATGTGTTGATGGAGAAACGTGTGTGATCAATCAAATGGCAGCTGTGGAGTTGAAGAAGAAGTTTCACGATGAAGTACTTAAGTAATGCTCCAATACAGTTGAAATTTATCTATATAAATCGTTATTTTAGAATCAAAGCACTACATTATCAGTCATGTATTTGTATATTCTGGATGTCTATTATCAGTATTGCCCTACATAAAGATAGATAGGGTTGATGTTTTGTTCAACGCTAGCTGTCAACCCTGTTGCTATCAAAGCTATTAATTTTTGACGCTCTGTCAGTTTGGCGATCAACCATCCGATATCCTTGCACATTCTTGGTTTCGATATCCTCTCGCCTAAAATTCCTCAGCACTATTATCACCAAATGATTAATGATTCTTAAAGTGTGACGGAGGAGGAGGACAATTAAATTGTGTAGGAGTTACCTAGGGTAAACTGGCAGTATCGTTAGCATATGCAGCACTAACAAACTGGATGATAGTATCAACACAATTAGTAGATATACCACGCGTGATGACAATGATAATGATGATGTTATTGGAGCAAGCGGGTCAACTGTAGTCAATACATCGGTTAACAATATTGGTAGTATCATGGATACGAACATCAATTGTAATACACCAGTTGATAATATTGGTAATATATTGGGTAGGTATACATCAAGCCAATCAATCATTAGGATTAATACTACCAAGTTGATGTATGTTAGTACAACAATTGGATACAACTTGGTTGGATCGAATAATGACTTGATTACAGGTTCATCTGGTACGCAACATAAAGACTATGTGCCTATGGGAATTACGTATACTGACCGTATTGGTAGTGAAAGGAGTGCTACATTAAATAGTAGTTATACACCTGTTGGTGGTGATATGAACCCATACATCAAACTAATTGGCAGTGATAAGAATATCATCAACAATGGTGCTTACGTCTGACCATCTTCATGTGCAAATGGTAGTAGAAATAGTAATGCAACGACTTTAACTGATACCAAATAGTATCATTAGAGGATACAATCACCAACACAGCAGACAGGAGGTAGAGATGATGTAATATCAACCACTGGTTGTGATAATGAAGATGGGGAGCGTGGATCAACTCGTACACTGGATGTTAATGTCGATACCGCTGTATTAAGTAGTACAACTTCCACATGCAAGGAGCTAATGAATGATGATACTGCACCAATAACAACAAATACTGGTAATGAGACCTATATTGGGGCTATCGACAACAATCAAAATCAAATCAACATTGAAATTGTAAGTACGAACATTATCAACTTTGAGGAAATAAAGGTTGAAGATCATTCCAAGTTAGAGATTGATTCTTTTGAACATGTCGTAATACTTGAAAAGATGGGGAGCAACTGCTTAGTGACAGTGAACTTGAGACTTAGAGGGAAGTCGCATGGATTGTGGAGAACAACACGCACTTACCAATGGAAATACAGTTGGTACAAATTGGATGGTAGGGGAGTGACAGGATTCTGTGCAGCGGATTGCTTCTAAATCTGCAGATACGCATCCAATTGGTGTTGGTCTTATGACGAAGGTTCATCAGGAATAATGAACTTATAGTTTAAAAGAATAAGAAGAATAATAGATGTCGTCTACTTGTAGTTTAATGCATTAATTAGTCTGTCTCTAGCGCTCGCTGGACTTACGGATGATAATGAATTGTTAAGCACATTCATTTGTTACACATGTACCATGCCAAGAGATGATTGGGACAACACTTTGGTATTAGCCAATTGTATGAGGGGGGTCGCTAGGATATATATCTGTCAAGCTTATCGTAGTAAGCGGAAGAGCAGCGGAGCAGCATGTCCGTTATGTCTCCAAATTTTCGCCATTTCGGCTATGAGCTCATTCTTTTACCAAAGCCGTCCATTGCTGTGTGTTGTTAGTAGGGGTCAATTAGCGTAGCAATTGCTGCTTTATTGCTTTTCTCCCACTCCCCACCAAAACGACTTGATAAAAAAAGACACCCATTATCACCGAAAATAACAAGTCTGGTGCCAGTAGCACGTCTAGTTATCAAGAACGGGCCCTTTAAAGTCAAGCAACATTTGTGAATTTATTGAAATATTAATTACCTTCTATTTGACCACTTATCACTCTTTAGACCCCGTCTAACTAATATAAGATTGTACAACTCATTTTATTGTTGTTGTGCCATAAAGTTGCCTTAATTAAGATCTTAGTACTATTTGTTGTGCTCTCTCCCATTACACTCTCCTCTTGTGTTGCATTATTAAACAATATCTATCAGTGATTGTGTTCGCCAATGCGTTCCAGAGTAAATCTAATATTATTTATCTTGACATTTTCTCTTCCGGGTAGGCCCCTGCTGGTGGATGTTCACTGCCGATGCTCCTCGGACTTTATTTGTCTGCAAATTCTGAATAAACAAAATAAATGCCTCTTGCATTCAAATAAGGAGACATCAGATGCCCCAACACACGGTATGAACCAGTAGTTTGGTTCAGGATGAATCCTCTGCAGAATCAACGTGTTATGCTCCCTGTTAGTGTTGTCTAATTCGAGTTCTATAGCGTAAAATGCACATGATATGCACCAAAAAATAGGCTGTGTTACTTGTATCGTTGACGGGTCTGTATAGGCGTGATATTTTTATACGTAGGAGAATAGTATCAACTCTTATAACACTATGTAGGTATAGTTTGAGGGAAAATAAGGTGGATACTAGAAATATCCTTCCATGTTGACCCCATCAACGTCGTAAATGATCGATGATGAGGAATTAATGTACAAAAATTGCTTGTATTGGGGCTCTTTTCTCAACACTCTTTGCACTACTGACACCAGTCATGTTATAGTCATGTAATGTTCCTCCTCACAATACCAGCCCGTTGCATAATCATGTTATTTATGTTCAAAAAACTAGAACAAATTTTTGCATTGTCGATTGATATATATAGGCCTGATATTTGACGTGATCCAATCAATTGCAATTGCTAGTATATGAAGGTATATTATAGTTTTGGGTGGTATAAGTACATCGGTATCAATCTATATATTAGCATATCAAGGCTATGTTTGAAGCGCCACCCCCTATCTATAGGAAGTGGATAAAACGCTCACTATCAGAATTATTCGGAGTCAGTACTTACAGAAGAAGTATAAGGGTACCAATAGAGTATGCCTAAAATATCGACCGTACTTAGTACTCCCTTCCACTTCTTTGCATGGCGGCACGATTAGGATGTTTTCAACAGCTTTCCCAATGTGATTGCCCCAAGTGGAAGCATGCTCGTGAGCACGGCCTGTGAGGTAACGAATGCGGCGGCACCAGTGAGGTGAAGGCACAATTGTGGGCAGACCTTATAATCGGACCCCTGGAGCCCACTGCCAGAACAAAAAATAAAACTAAAACTTGTTGTTTTTTGATTGTGTAAAAAAGTGAATTCGGTCAGCGACAATTTTATCAGCAACTACATATAAGCCTGGTAAATTAGAAAGGACCCCCCCCCTATGGATACCGGTGGCAAGTTTTTAGTGCATTTACACAGCACATATCAATCTAAAGCTCTTTTGAAGCTCTATTCAACGATGTATTATTGAGATAATACTTTGGACTTCATCAGCTTTGTTTAAGGGCTCAAAGATAGTATATTGAGTGCTTTGGAGGAGGACAATTTTGCACTTTCTACATAGGAATTCATATGTTTCTACAGGATACCGAAAACGGCGTCAAGTTTTGACTATTTCGAGAAAATGGGTCATAAAAAAGTTGCTATATTTCGGTATCTTTGGTATCCATGGGGGGGGCCCTTTCTAATTTACCAGGCTTATATGCTCTACAGACTTGTTATTTTCAGTAATAATGGATGATGAGAAAGACATTGATATACAGTATATACCGGTCAACATTAGTTTACTAGGTTAATGGTGGGGGTAATTGACCTTATTTCCTTACGTGGAATAAAAACGACATAGCTTCACTTTGGGTATCCTATTTTATAGTGTGTTTGTTAGTGAAAATGATATAGTGTATCATCAATTTATTGCAATAATATAGTTTTATATAGTAAAATATTGTTCATTATTTATTCTTATACATATTTATAGTTCAAATACAGGCTGAGATGGGTGTAGATAATGTATCTGTACATGTAGTAGCACTGCACATATAACCATGCATTTTTGGGTCTGTTCACAATGATGATTTTGAGTAGTCCTCAAATACTAGTTCTTATGTTTAATTTGGTCCTAAGACGCCATCATCAATTGATTTAGCTTGCAATTCTGGTCTAGAATGAGACTTTCCAACTTTGTTGACATCAATTATTGGCCTCTCCTCACCAAATTCGGCGGCCAATATTTACACAGTGGCCCCTAACAAAAAAGGATACCAAAGTGGAGCCATGTCAATTTGCTCAAAAAATATTCCAAAAGGTCAATATCTATCATGGTCAGAAATGTAATTTGTTAGTGGAAACCTTACCCAGGGAATTTTTATTGCCAAAACGGGATATCAAACCATACTAATCATTGGTATCCTCACTAACATTTTTGTTAGTGTGATATCCCCATCTATTCTCATGATGCATTTATTTATAATGACTTTCTAAAAATTGGTGAATATGATGACTAGCACTCCTCTGCTCACACACAACTTATCTACTTAAGAAATAGGGCAGGGAATGCTATTGTTGACGACAATAAGCATATCACCCGGCCTTAGTTTATCCAACATGACTCTTAGTAACAACTTACGGGCAGTATCTACTTAGGATATTAATCCCTTTCAAGTCCCAGTGCAGGAAGTTACTGGACTTTTCTTATACGATATGAGGCAGGAAAGAAAATTATCTAGCTAGTCAACATATATCAACGACCTTCCAATTTTAACTACAATGACAGGAAGTACTACTTTCACTAGAGGACTACTTAATCTATTAACCCAAAAAGACATTACCTGCCTCCTGGTCTTCCAGGGGTACCTGGTCTGCCATAACCAGATCTTTGTTGTTGCGCACTCGCAGGCTTCAAAATTTGAAAAGAGCACATCAGAGTGTCATCCACAGTCATCATCGCCCCAGCATTGTCAAATTCACCGCAGTAGTTAGGTGCAGAAAATACTGTCACAAGCTCCCTCCCAGCAAAAAATTCATACCCGTCTTCTACCACTTGATGAGCCCGGACTACAAGGTCGAGATCATGGCGACGAAGGAATTGACGTACAACATCCCCACCAAAGGTGAAAGATACCCCACGGTCATTTTCATTCCAGCCCTAGAATGAAAAGTAATCATGTGAGAGACTAAACATCACTAAAACAAAAATCAACCAAACTTACTGTAATGGATGGATCTGGATCAGCCCAAAGAATATCACAAAGAAGGCCAGTATCTGGGACATCGCATGGCCTTGCGATGTTGGCAATCTGTTCCATCTGGCTTAGCTCTGGACTTAGACCACCGTGCATGCAGATGATTTTATCATCGATGACAGCAGTACATGGCAGGCAATTAAAGGTATTGCAAAATGCCTTCCAGAGTTTGACACTGAAACGACGACGGCACTCATCATAGAAACCGTATATCCTGTTGATCCCAGCACACTCATGATTACCACGTAGGATAAAGAAGTTCTCCGGATACTTAATTTTATAAGCAAACAGAAGACAAACAACCTCAAGAGATTGCTTACCTCTATCAACATAATCCCCAAGAAAAAGATAGTTCGCCTAAACACAGAAGGCCTTAGTAAGAGGGGTGGATGTGCGATTTACAAATGAATGTTTTCTTACCTCAGGCGGGAACCCGCCGTATTCAAACAAGCGTAAAAGATCTGTATATTGGCCATGTATATCCCCGCAGATTTTTATGGGAGCTCCTAACTCCAAGAGCATAGGCTGACTTAGTAAGACTTCTCTAGCTTGGTTGCAAAGGTTGGTTGCATCTTGAACGCTTATGTCAACGGGTGTTCCAGGCTTTTTGTTTCGCGCCGAGAGGAGGTTGTCAATTATTCCATCAATCCATGACTCATCTGAAGAGTTATTATTCTGACGCATCATGGTAAACTTGGTAGTCCTAGATACTTAGAGTTGATTTAGAGATGTTCATTTTTGCTTAGGTATGTATTGGTACGTACTTTGGAGGCTACTAAATTTTTAAGTGGGGCAGTATCAATGTATGTTTATTTATGCGTCTTCCAAGTGTGACGGTACTGTTCGGCGAGTGAAGTGACAAAGCTCTAAAGAAGAATCGTACAATATCGTTGATCATTTTTTTAGAGTGGTAATATGGTTTCATGCATTAATGACAAATGTGGCGATAACGAAAACCGTCAACGCCGCTTGATGAGCGATTCCAAACTGCGAGCATATGAAGCAAAGCGTCGTATGGCATATGAATCTAAGCTTCATTCTTCGTCCTTGTATTGGCATGCTTTTAGAACATTGATGCACGATAGCTTGTTAGAGACTCAGAAGGCAAATATTCTGATCAGAGGCTGGACTCATGCGTCGAAGAATTACAGAGACAGTTTGATGAGCATTGGCGAATGGTTTATTGACGAAAAAGGCATACCAGTGACTGAGATTAAAAAGAAGAAAAAAAAAATTGAGGTGGTTCAAGAGACATCTGGGGGGGGTAATGCGCAATTGATTTTTCTTCCAACCCAACCACAGGTTTCGTTTGTAAGAGCTGATTTTTATCGAGAGGAGAAGTGTGGGTCCATAATCCAATGTCTAGCAGATTCAGCTGGAGAGGTGGCTGGGAAATATAAAGATATGGTAGCATGCATGGATACCGAGGTTTTACCAGAGCTCTCTTTGTAAGTGTTTTATGCAGTTGGACCCCATGTAATATTATATCTTATTTATTTTGATCAGATTGTCAGATCACCTAAAGAGAGAGGTTTCCTTAATGGAAAAATTGGGCGACTCAATAATGAATGAACTAGAAACAGCCGAATATGAAGTTTGCAGGGCTTGGGGTAAGTTTTGCAGTATCATTAAAGAGTCTCTGAAGTTGTCATGCTAAGAGCTCATGATGATTCTTGTTCACCGTCTAGATACATATTATAGCAAATCGCTTTGTTTTAGTGGGTCAACTTCAACTTCGAGTAGTAGACCAGGAGGAGTTAATGTATCAGCACTCGACTTGACAACTTGTGCAGTGAAAGGCTGTACCGATGTTTGGGTGGAAGAAATGCGCTATCGCATGGCTGTTGCGTTTCTATCATCAGTATGGGAAAAATGCTCCTCAGAACTGTCAAAACTTTTTCTCACAATGAAGGATGAGGAGTGTAACCGACGTAACCAAATCAAGGAGCTCATGACGAAAGCTGCTCAACATCAAGCGTGTCTATGGCGGGGCTTGCCATCAATTGTAGACCCTGTGTTGAAGGAGCTGATTGAATGGCCAATGGAAAGAAAGTTAGTCGAAGATGATGTACAGTTTTCAATTCGTGAGAGAGCACAGGCCATCCAACGTGACGAGTCCGACAAAAAATCATGTGACACAAAATCCAACGCATCTGGCTTCATAGGTGCTTGTGAGGGAGACGGTGGAGATTTTGAGTTGTCTTCTCCTTTGGTCAGTGATCTAATGTGCAAAGCAAAGGTTCTAGAGAAACGCAGCCCTGGTATGATGAGTAGTTGGAAGCTCAGCTTAGCTGTCATCACTTCAGATTCATTTCTTCAACTATTCGAACTGCCTCCGTCATGCAAATTACAGATAGGGTCAGCGCCAGAAATAGCATTTCAAAATCTCATTCCACCTGTTGTTGTTCCTACAATGGAAGGTGTGAGAGCAGGGATTAAGTTTTCTTCGTCTAAGTACTGGTTTGACAATCTAGTGCCATCCGAGTCGTTTGCTCTGCCAAACTGCACGGTGTCGCTTAAGGAGGAAAGGAATCCTCTGTCTTTCGAGATAGTTGAGACTATTTTAACAACTGGTGCTTCTAAGATGTTTACAAAGACAGTGAATAGAAAGATGCAATTTCGAGCTGTGTCGAGAGAGGAGACAATTGATTTTGTTGAAGCATCAAGACGATCCAAAGGGTGTGTGATCAAGCAACCAACAATTGATATGAAAGTGTGAGGAGACTACTATGTCAAATGAGTTAACTAGGTTAGTTTTTAGTGGACACAAGCGTACATAGTCTCACCACCAATCGAGTTGCAAGATTAATTGGATTCGACCTCTGAAAATTTCCACTTTTACTTGTTGTGTACTTATCTCGCTTCTGCTGACCGATTTTATGATTTGTGCAATGTTTACTACTGCTCCGATGTTGGGGGTACTGGCATTACTAGATGTAATACATCTACACTAAGAGCCAAGATAAGCATAGAGATATATAACTAGGTTATCGATACGATATAAAGTGAGCACAGTCTATTGCTGTGCGCAATGTGGATCGATCTTTTGCTTTCTTGTGCTGGCGAAAGCAGACTTTGCCACCGGTATCTAGGACCGCAGTAATGAGTATCCAGAATCCAGCCCACGGATACAGTAGATTAATGTAATCTAGTACACCCTCGATACTTGATGCGGTGGAAATTGTCTGTGTTGTAGTACTTTGTTGCTGCTCTGTTGTATTCTCCACGTATTCAATTCTTCTTCCATTAGATATACCCTCAAACTCCTCCGATCCCTTCTGCACCCTTTGTTCTCTAATCACCCTTTGAGCTCAAAAGATCCCACCCTTTGAGCTGTTGGGGTCATCTCTACTACTGTTTTATTTGATATTAATTTGTGCCTGATGTTGCATTTAACGGGCGCTACATAGATGAGAGCTAACCCTTGTTGTTCTATTGTGTTGCCCATCGTGTATGATTATGATGCCTGCTGGCGTGGCTAGTGATTGATATAGCAATCGATATTTATTGCAGCAGGGGCGTTTATAGAGAATCCGGCATCGTGATAGTATGCGTTGGCTTCAATATTCTTGTTGATGAGTAGCGTTGAAGTTCAAACATTGGATGTGGTGAGGCGAGGAAGAATGTCGAGTGTAATTTGATGATGTTGTTATTGCAAGTGATGGATGAGCTTGATGTGTACTATTGTTGTGCGCCGCCGATGGTAGATGTAATCGTGACTTCTGGATGGCGTCGACTTGTTGTTGGTTGCAATGTCTAGAATAATACATTGTAGTAAGACGATCGTCGATGGTGATGGGTTGGCTAATCCGATGAACCTGCTCCTTATGCGTCATCGACGATTATGATGCGTATATTTATTTGTTGAGGCAGCGCCGCACGCTGCCGACCCTAATCGATAACTACTAGATGTAATACATCTACACTAAGAGCGGCATATCCCTTGACATATGAAGTGACCGGCTCGGCTTCGTTATGAGGTTCAGTTAGGTAGGATTCATCGCTGTGTACAGATAGTACCATGTCACTTGATCTGTATGTGATGATGGTGTCAGGATAGGTAGCAGCATAATCTAAGAATTGTTTGCATTTGATCATTGTTCTTCATTCAAACATCTCACGATTGCCACACAACAAGTGGAAAGCGCAAGGGCGAATCAAAACCAAATCATTGCAAGAAGACTTTGTTCATTGGAAGTTCAGTTTATATCAGAATTTGAAATATGTTTAATACTAAACTTCAGGGTGTAAACTTTTACTGTCTTATGGTTTAGTTGTAAACTACCACAATTCCCTAAGGATGATAGATAGAAGAAATCCTCGCCAAATAGTTTAATTAGATGAAGTTTTTCTTAATCATTAGTTACAGTGTCTTTTATGCAGTGTAATTGCAGTATTTTAGCGATGATCGCCAAAGTGCGGTAAAATCGGCGCGGTAAAATTCGGTTTGATTTTGATTTGATTTGATATGCTAGCTTTACGACTTCAGAAGTCAATTTCTAAACTATAGAAATCTATTTCCTATCCACCCTCTGGATGCTTATTGATGCTGCCGTCTCTCTCGTATATGATTAACTTGTCCCTCTAAGTATGAGCAAGGCTCAGTGACTGGAGCCAACTCAAAGATGTTAGATGAGTTGGTGCAGGTATAGTGGGTGTGCTTCGAAAGCAGTTCTCCTAGGAAGGACTCAGCATACCAAAGCCTTCCATCTACTCTCCTATCTCTTTTCAGTCCAATACTATTTCAGCTCGGTTATTAGCAATCGTTCAAGAGACCAACCCCAAAATTCTGGCCTTAGCGTGCAGCGGATTTGTCCTTTGCCTGTATCGTATATCTCTTTGGATCCCTCACCGTTCCATGTATTGGGAGAGCTATACGAAAGAACCAGCTTGACTCATGGCAAGGAGGGGGTGAATAGCCATATACCGCAAGAATTGTTATCCACAGCCAGTGTATCAGTACATAATATCACGCGCGCGCCACACGCGCACATACAACTCTCATAAAATCAAAAAGCAACCGATTGCAACAACCATCTATTCTCTTCTCTTTTCATCGCCGTATACCAATAAATGCCTCCGATACCCCGCTGCCATCACTGTCTAAATATGCATATTCGTGCCATCTGCGTCCTTGTTTTTGAAGTATTCGATAGACCTAAATATTGATTGATTTGGAGGTAAGTTTCAAAATTTAGGGTGAACCATCTTTAACTATAATTAATATTATTACTAACCATACATATCATATCCATCCTCGCTCCATACTCCCCTCATCATTTATGGCATGATAACTACATTAAGGAGGTGTAATATGCGTCGGCACCGATGTCGGCTGCCGCGAGGGCTAATCAAAATTCAATTGTGAGTTGTTAATAATGATGAACCATCTTATTAAAATATTATCCTCTTTTACTATCCATACATATCCACCCCCGCCTACCCTCTTTCATCGTTTATTACACAATTTACAGGCATGCCGGAATGGTTATATCCAAGGCGGGTGCTCATATATCGGCGGCGAAACATACGAGATCGTATCCGACCATTGCAATTGAGGTGCACCTTATTTCATTTGATAATAGCGGCTAGTCGGTTTATAGTTTAGAGTAGATGCGGTTGTTGTTGATGTTAGAGGAGGGTGCCGTCGTTGTCCGTGGTTAAATTGTATTTTTTGGGGTGGATTAAGGAGGGTCCGACTTTTACAATTATTTGGGATTGTTTTAAGGTAGGTTAGATTGTTTTGTGTTGTGTTTGTGTTATGCCATTCATTTTGTTTATTTATGGACCTAACAATAATGATATTCATATCTATTATTAGGTTGATATGTAGACGGGGTACTGTGATTTGTGATGTACATCAGTTGTGGTTTGGCGTCGAATGTTGGTGTAATACGGTATTCGGATGGATCCGGATGGATCGGAAATGGCTTATGTTGCAGGCTAGTATGTATCGTTTAATATACATATAGTCCACAGTATTGTGATGAGGTAAGTGCAATATCTGGACAGAATAATCGGTGATATACACCACACCACAACTATTAATATAGTTTAATACTCTAATCAGTAATGAATTCACAGGTTACAGGTACTTCAAGAACATCCACTGTTTCATTTGTTAGAATGCTGTGAGGTCGAATTTTAGTAGTATGAGAAGGAGATGAGATGCTGTGCATATGCACAACCTCGGAACCCTGTCCGATTCCTCTATGGCTTTGCTGTGGTGTTGAAAGACTCCTTGTGATGCATCTTCTGCACCTTCTCATGCTACTTGAAAGAGACCTTGCCTTGCACCTTCCGGTTCACCATCCTACCCAATTTGTGCTCTCCCTGGCTCTTGTTTCAATTGTATCACAAGGCCAAGATGATCTCAAGAACTGTGAGGCATGCTTTACTGAGATAACAACTGTACGCTATTGTATTGCGTATAGTAGAAGAGATCGACTGGAACACGAAATGGATCAGCCGACGCTGTAGCCAATCGTAGATTTCTCTCTCCAATACTTTGCACGGATTGTAGTGTGTGTATGGTATCAAATCCTACTTACCTCCTGATTTGAAGACCTGTTTATCATTTCTATTTTACCACAGGCCAAGATGACTCCAAGGACCCAACGACCTGATACCGAATTCTCTATGAAACAATGCTACGGTATATCCTCGAAGGTGTTCAGCGTTACATAGTGCCTGGTGTAAGAAGCCTTACTGATGGAAGCTGAGCATCTTTCGGTTTGTATCTTGGCAATCGACTAGCAGTATTTCGGTTTGTAGGTATGTTGGTGTCCCGTATATTATAACACAACAATCAACTATTCCAGTGTTTACATTCTAGCTTATCTACGAAATGACACAGTTACAATAGAGACATGTTGTGTTCAACTGTATTCACAAGTGACGGCATCCGCCTTATCATTAAATAACAAACTTCTGTACACAACTATCAACTACATTTAAAGTAACTACTAACTGCTGTTTGGCCTTGACATAGAAGCATACAGTCCTCTTTCAACAAACACCAACTTATCCTTTGCTGCAAACTTCTGAAGCAACACATTTCTAAGTTCGGTGACGGTTACGGGGATAAACTCGAATCCAATAAGATTGTCGCCACCCTCGACAAGAAATTGAACTGCAGCAACAACAATCATTGACCCATTGGATGACTGATAGGAGTAAAATCCATGCACGACAATATGTGTAGCATCCGATGGAACACCCACATGCAATCTGGGTGTATCTCCTGGCCATGGCAAGTAGATAGTAGCATCAGTCACCTTATCTATCATGTCGATATAAGTATGCAACCCAAACCACTGAATGTATGGCTGCATGCGTCAAGAATCTCATCGGTGCTGCCTTTACAGAGCTGACCATTGTTTCTAATCATTCCCTCGATCTGACACATTACACCCAATACAGTCTTAGCACAATCTTGGCCTCTACTAATAGCCATACCAGCAATAGCATTAGACACACGTGTTATTTGCTGATAACCAATAGTAGTCAGTTTACCCTAGGTAACTACTTCAATGCCTAGGCGGCAGCAGTTTTCACTATGACCTCTACAGATGAAAGACTCATTTTTAACATGGATACCAGATTCGACATATTCTTTCTTTGTTGAATTTGAGTCTTTCACTTTGAGTCCTAGTGATGCCAGCTGTCTACTAGGCATTGATGTTGAATTGAGTCTTTCACCTTTAGGTCCTAGTGAAAACTGCTGCCCACCTAGGCCTTGAAGTTTCATTATTCATTCAAAGGTAGGATACCACTTACCACAGGATACCACATAATGATTTTTCTATTTTTATGTTTGCATACAGTGTTCTGATTATTCTGATCCTTTTGTAGAGGTATTCAGGTAGCACGATAGGCATTAATATTAACAAAAAGAAGAATCAACATATCTCAATGTCAATGCCAAATAAGGATCAGTTGCAAACACCGACACCGTCAATAGGCAATGATGATTCAAGCAGCCGGGGTGACTGAGACTCTGCGAAAGAGTGAAAAGAGTGTAGCAGGAGGATACCTCTACAGGATACCGTCCAGTTACCTAAATACAACTTCTTACCTAGAGTAATGCAATAATTTGTTCTTTGCAAGTACATGAACTGATTCTTCATTAGTTGGGTATTATTTATTCATTCAGGCGTAATACAGATATTTAATGCATAGACCACTACCTACTATGTCTACTGATCAGCCAAAGCAGTCACCAGAGCAAACGCCAGAGCAAACACCAAAATCTATACACAACGATATGTTTAAGTTGAAGGACAAACTTGCAAAGGATATGGAAGGCACAAGTACTAGGGATAAGGGGATATTTAGAAAACTAGATGAATTTGAGCAGCAATACGCTCGGAAGAAGATTATGCGAATTATTTTAGCAACCCGTCCTCCTATTTTAGATGAACAAGATGCTACAAAGTTTAAAAATAAAAAGTAAAACTTAAAACACCAATGTTATTGTTATTTGTACCTTCATTAGTGTTGGTTGTATTCTTGATCCTATCATTTGAGTTGTGGAAGGCGTACTGCCAATATAACGTCTGCATCAAAATATACAAATCATGTATTCCCCTTCTCCTTTGGCATCACGTCATCTAATCCGTATTACCCAAGGTGCTATCCAATACTATCCGACCTAAGTAATATTAGCACTTCGTATTGCTGTGCTAACATAAATGCTGTATTGTTTCCATTGGCACGCACCTTAATGCCATACTTATTATCCAATTCGTTGTTTATTTAATGTTGACGCATGGATGTTCGTATAACCAATTCTAAAAGTTAATCCATGGATGCACAATTGATTATCCACATGCATACATATTATGCGCACATAATTTGTTGATTAATAATGCATCACGCTCAGTGCTTTTTATCATCTATGCAAGCATAATTGCTTATTCAAATTGGCGAAAAGATACTCGAGCTCATCAAACAGGAAGCGAGGAATGTGTGAAATCACCCAACTCAACGGAAAAGACTATCTCCTCTGATCTCCCTGATAATAATACCATCGTCTCAAAGCCACACAAAAAACGGATAGTTACATCACAACACTGGTCGTTGTTGTATCTGCCAATAGTTGTTTATGATGTATGATATTGTTCGATGTTTTGTGTTGTTACATTTAGATAATTGTTTTAATACTTGTGAACATTTTGTTTGTTATTAAAATACCGTAGGTAATTGTAACAATAGATAATTGTTTTAATACTTGTGAACATTTTTGTGTTATTTGTAATTGCCATTGGTAATTGATATAACTGCCATTAACATACAATCGGCAGTAGAGACAATTATTAAAATCCAACAAATATTCTAATAGATTGTACTCAGTGTAGGAAACAAGAGACGTACAAGGTTATGGTTACCTATTATCGCACTGTTGTGTTATCTAGGTATTGCAACCTATGCTTTATGGAAACGATAATCGGGAGTCTTTGGTTGCATTTCTGAACAATTAACAGGGGACGGTCATTAGCACCCTGTTAGAGGACCCCTCTACTCCACAAGACCCCCGACCCCTACCTCGAAATCAAGAAAGTAGTGTACCCGATTGAGACCCCCGTACCCCCGAAAATTACCCCGAATTTAGGGTATAGCTCAATTTTTTAAGCCCCGTACACGGGGCAATACGGGGTAAAGTACTGACTGTACCGTATTGTAATCTGTACTATAGGTTGTACGAAAATGAGTACGGATATATTGGATACAATATCCGCCTAATATAGCCAAATAAAAAGTCAAATACCCACATAAAAAATCCATATCCTCGCTAACATGGGTGTCTGATATTCTTTTAATGACCGTCCCCTGCAATTAAGGTAAAAAGGAGGTGATAAAAACATAGAGTTTTCTTTAGTGAAAACTGACAACAGCTTTTTATTGTTCTTCACCGGCGGAGGAGTTTGCCAAAATAGTAGTAGGAGGCAAAACATCATCTAACAATGGTGTTGTTGATCGGCTTCTCCTTATTTATTAAGCCTTCTTGTGTTTCTAATGCAAGGGCTTAATAAGTGACGTCGAAATATTGAAATAATCTTTACACAGATCAAATTAGTATGAACGTACATGAGAATTTACAAAGTTAGCGTTGAGGCTCATTAATATTAATCTTAACAGCTAAATATGATGTGTGTGCCATGTAGTCTTAATTCCGTGTTGATGCTGCATATCACATGCGGTTATATCGATTAAAGAATACACAGTATTACTTCTACAAGATATCAAGATAGTATATCATTCATTAAGTTCAAAATCAAAATAGATATTATATGTGGATAGTATTGTGGGTACGAGTACGATGCTCATAGAATGTTACGATGACGTTACAATAATAAAATCTTAATTGATGGTGTTGTCGTCGGAAGGGTACATTTTCTAAGTAATGTTGCTGTATTTAGGGGTGGCACTGATAAAATTTTCAAAAAATAAATATGCCTAAATTTATCATTTAACCGCCCAGAACCCTTCATATATACTTCAATATGAACATCCTAGAGTTTGGTTTGATTGTTTTGACCGCAACCCTTCCATTTCCGCTGCTGACTACTATGGTCATTATGGTTGAGCTAAAATAATCACGTCGTGATCACATTAAAAATTGTGTATCGTAGTATTTCAAAGAGCCGCCGCACAAAAAAATCACACAAAATTGCAATAGCCACGATGGCGATCACGTAGTAGGATGCTATCAATATCAACGCTGATAGCTATATCACCATGAAATATGATGTATATATGTCAGTTTTCACAAAAACTCTGAAGGGGACTGGGGATATGTTTATTTGTCTGTTACAAAAACGTGGATACCAAGATCAACACGCGTCATGGTATCTTTTTCCTTTTTCTTACCGTTTGATTGAACTATGTAATATGCCCAATGGCGACGGCAATATCAATATGACGAATCAATATGAGAGGTAAAACCGATATACCACGTTAATCTACAGAGCAATGTATTGCATCATGCAATGTTAGAAGGGTATTATGGCATTATATCGATAGAAATGTATCCCAATGTCATACAATGAACAATCCATACCATACAGCTGAATGCTGCTGAATGTATGTCGGATATCAGTATCAACACATAACTATTTTATCAATTATCAACGAATGGTATGTATTTAGTAACTACTACAATCTGCATTATTATCATAAACAACAATAATATGTATACGGCAGACAGTTTACTTCGTCAACAACCAAATAGCAACGGATTGGTAGTTAAGATGTTGTGTGGGATAGAGAATCGCCCGGGCACAAGAAGGAATGAATGACTGAAAGGTTATCAAGGATATCATGAAGGATTATACCTGATTGGGAAGATACCAAGAAGGGAGGAAGAGGATAATACTAGTTCCCGATACGATGATACCAAGAACGGGAAGGAGTTTAAGCATACTGTCATATCATGAAAAGGGCCTTCGCACTGTCATATCATGAAAAGGGCCTTCGCACCTTTCGATCAAGATTTAGTTCTTGACCCTCACCAAGAACGGGATGATACATACAACACATAATATGCATAATCTCATAAAACAACCATATTGTGCAGCACATATATACATCCTACACCGCCGCAGGAGATACATCGCTGCCGCTTAGTGTTATCATATCATCGTCATTCAATATCTCCCCGACGGCTGTCAATGTTGATTTATTCGCAGACTTCGAGGGTGATTCGGATGCTGTAAAGGCTGATAATGTTACCAAAAGGAAGTCATGGTTCGACAGTGGTAAACAGAGTATCACTAGAGATGAGCGTGTTGTAATCCCAATCTCAATCAGAGATGGGAACAAGATTTCAACTAGAGCAACTTCATATATTCCTGGCTCAGGTTTAAACCAAGGCACAATATACTATCACAACTCTCGGCTCAATATGAGAGATCATTTCCCGATTGAGCCAGCCTTTAGCATTACGGTGGATAAAGCTCAGGTATGATGATGTAATGTGCATATGTGTGCTTATTACTTTATCATCTATCCTAAATACTCCTCTGACTTGACTCTTCTATCACTTCAATATGCTTTTAGGGAAAGACCGTCAATAGAATTATACTATCCATCTCGGAACATAAGTATCACCTCAACAAGATAAAGTGGGAAGACTTATATGTGGCTTTGAGTCGAGTTCGAAAAGGAGATGATATGCGACTCTTAATCAATGGAGGCGATTGGAATACAGTTGCTTATGTAGCAGCCAAACTTCGAAGAAACAAATACAATGTGTGGTACTTCAAAGGCTACAAAGACCATCCCGATGGTGATGGGAGTAAGATCTGGGATTATAATAAAGCTAAGCGTGAGGCTGGACTTGATGGAAAGAGGAAGTTAGGGTCGAAGAAGAAGAGTACCTCGAATAAGAAGCAGAAGTGATAGGACATTTGTTGTATATTGTAAAGTAGAATCTGAGTTTATGTTCAACGTTTACTCTGTATGCAATAACTTTATATTATTTTGGCTTTGGACTTATTAGTAAAATAAACCAATGTAAAGTTGGCTTTAGTTTAGAAGAATGAAACTTGGATATGATGATGGAATTATAATTACGCTGTTATTTCTTTGCAATAATTTGTTACGAGGGCATTAATTCAGGATGTTCTGAAGTCAGGCAGTAGTCTCAACTTCAGTAGGCTGTGAAAACTGCTCTGCCGGCAGGCCTTGATGTTGTCTACTATATATCAGTTGCTATGGGAACGCAGGCGCCGGCGCAACTCGGTCGTATGGAGCAGCCGCTCTCACTACAATAAGCATGAATTTTATCGATCGACGATGTAGCCATTCTCGACGGATTGTGCATCCTGTGGACGTCTATCATCCATCTATCAATACAGTAATATGCCCCATAGCCGTGGTATAGTATGGTAGTCGATCTGTTGCAGCAATGGCAGTGGAAAGAGACGAAAAGGCGATCAATAATGGTCGTATCACATTTTTATGATTTAAGTTTAATTGATGCACATCTTATGTTAAATTGTAATAGAATAGAATACAACTAATATGCATACTAAAACACATTAGATATCTTTAGTTTAGTAGTTTAATAATGCATTAGATCGCTATTTTAATGGTATACTGCTATTGTTTTTGATGGATTAGACTGTATCCATCATGAATGTTGTTTCCTCAGCATAAAACATTTAATGAAACATGACCATTCCCCATTGATATAACGCCTCCAATAGTCAAACCAACCTCTCTCCTCCTTTCCATATGATAGTTGATTGTTGTGTTGTGTAAGTTTCCGTTCTATTCCACCATATGGGACAACAAACATCAATTTTATCACTCAACCCCCACCTCAACTTTCACACAAAACACAACTAAAATTTAATACCTGCGTCCCCCATCAACCCCTAACAATAAAAACACACCACCACCCCCATCAGCAAGTACTATATTATCGGATTGCAAACCAATATGTGGTCCAATCCTCCATAACATTGTCATCAATTAAATATTAGGTTGAAATTTCCCCTCTCTCAAACATAAAAAAAATCGATAATCGGCGGCTATGTGTTCCAATAACGACCCCCTGCCCATGATTAGCTGATCAGAACCCCTGCCCTATACCATATGAACGCCTTACAATGCGATTTTGGTGGTGGGATATCGCACAGGGTGATATAATCCCCAAAACTACTTCACCACCACATCAAAATTTGATCGATTTTTTTAATAAAAGTGGTGTAGGGTGGCCTAATCATATGTTCTATACGGTCTGATGGCACCAACCCGCGGTCTAATACCTTGTTAATGAAGGAGGATGGTGGGTGGGGTGGAGGTAATGATGTGGAGGGAGCACTGGTGGCGAGAAGGATGACACATGACGTAATTCGACCTCGACCGTTAGGGTGCTAATCGTCGGGGAGGCAGCCTTAAAGTACTCCACCACGGCCATTGAGTTACCAGACTAAAGATAAGGGTTGTTGTTGTTATTGGATGGCATGGTGTTCAATATGAATGGCAGTAGGAGGAGCAATGGCGGCGACAAGCGCTGTAGGAGGAGGATTGAGGCTCATCGTCGACCTTTAAATGCAGTAATTCTCCCTCACAAACAACGAACTCAAAAATCCGAGATCGTAGTCGCATGAGCAAGTGTTGCCCCCATACGACTACGATCTCGGAATTCTGTATATTCTACGCTGGATCCAGTACTTCTGCATATAGAGGTATAATATTGCAAAGATGGTTTGGCCAAATTTGGCGTTGAGAGGGGGTGAAGAGCCCGGAGCGTCTTACCGTCGCCACGCGTGATTTTGTGTTGTGAGCGAGAGGTAGCAAAATGAACACGTGGAATGTTTAGAGGCTACGGTAGGGATACTGTTGAAAATTTTATCAGTGCCACCCTAGGCTGTATGGCGTCACGACTTTGAGACGATTAATGATAAAAATGTTGCTATGTGGCACCGTTACTACATTGACGTAATTAATTATTATATCATGAAGGAGAATGACTGTCAGCTGATCATTAGTAATAATAAGAAGAAGGAGTACTCAACTCCCGATGGCTGGGATGTTATTAGATTTCAAGTTAGTGAGGAGCATCGTATCAATCGAACATTCATGACTGTAAATGATTTCTTGGAGTATTGGTTGAAAGTTTATAACAGTCGTCAAGAGAGTAGTAGACTCGAACCAATGTATATGAAAAAACACACAAAGAATGAATCAGGAGAATGCCCAACCGGAGTCCAACATGAAGCCTCTGAAAGATATCAAAAACTTAGCTACACGGATAAAGCAATATATAGAGCAATTGGAAAGGAGTATTTCAGAAAGAAGAAATAGTACATGTATGATAATTAAAGGGTATTCAGTATAGATCTATGGTATATCGATAGTTACTGTTCAATGGTTGTTGAATTTATCTAACTTCTGTCACTGCTCCAGGATTAGGATGAATTGTACAGTTTGGGTTGCAATTATCTGAACTACATCGTCACATCTCACCCGACACTCAAATTTTGCTTGTCGAAAACGCACATTACGCATGTACTGATGTAGATATGACAGGGAAATATTCCAATACTACAAGTTGCATGCTCCAAATGGACTCTTAACATGGATGAAACGATCGAATGAACCAGTGACGAGAATGCCCTCTACTCCTAAAGATAAGTTCAATGCCAGAATGAATTGGCAAAACAAAGCACTCATGTGAAGGTGATCTTTAAGATATGGTATTGTTGTGGATAAGAATAAGAAGAGATGTATTGAAAGAATGAAAGAATAAGAGATAAGAAGATTTTTTTGTGCTATTGTATCTTTCCCCTTTAAGGTTTCCTTATACTTAACACGGGGAGCAGATTACTGTAGAGGTACGCTTTGCAGTAGATGATGAAGCAGCAGAAGTGGCAGTAGCAGCAGCTGGGACACCGTCATCGGCCTTGGCGTTGAACTGAACAGAAGTACTAGAAGATGAATGTGTTGTACTTCTTTCCTTAAAGTCAGCTCCCTCGATGTTGGAGCAACGCTTCACCTTGGTATGTAACTTGGAGAAGAAGTGGTTCCTCTTATCAATACGAGAAAGTTGAAACTCTTTGCCCGCTTCCTGCTCAGCAATCTCGTGTCGACATTGGGTGAGGAATTGTTTACAGACACGGCATGAACAACGAGCTCCTGCTTCTAATACCCTTGGCGAGGTCGGATACAGTCGATTAATGAATGTTCGAGAGCCAGTTTCAGGACAAACTTGGCAAGTGTAGTCAGGAGAACTGTTGTACTCATCCTTCCACTGTTGGAAAGCATTCTTATCCAGTTTCTGCTTGGCCTCCTTTAGACAAGGTGTGCCTTGCAATTCCTGGCAATTCAGAATATCACTTGGAATGGCAAAGAGATACTGAGCCTTCTCTTGATTTCTCTTCTTCTCATGCTCACGCTGACTGCCCAGTAGCAATTTAATCTCAAATGCTGGATCTTCGTAGAGTGCACCACCAATATGAGATATGACACTTGAGTGGTTCTGTTCAGCTGGATTGCTGCTTAATTTACCACATGTACCCGGGTATGATTGTATCATGTACTTGGCATAATACTCTCTATTCTCGGCAATACGATCAATCTTGTTGTGGATTGTTTGAGTTACCACCGTAGAGGTCCTTTGAAGTTGTGCAAGAGCACCATCAAAATCCTCCTTGGAGTTGGCATATAGCATTGAGTTCAAACCCGAGGAGAGGGTATCACACCAGCTATTTCTGAATTGCTTAGGCCATACATCTGAGTAAAGATGAAAGCTATCCCATATGAATAGATCCATCATATGGGGCTGTAGAATAGTATGATTCAATGCACCATCAGCAAATACTGCTAGTATTTCTTCATTAGTTCTTCCCAGGGACATATCAAGAACCGACTGTACTGCTGTCACGTAAGCATCATGCCGTTCTGTGCAAGCAATACCCTCTGGAAGATGATAACGTGTAACATATGATGTTAGTGCAATCAAATAAAGGCAAACTAAGTTCAAATGATGCAGTCAAAACGCCGAGACATCTTATGAAATATTCACAAAATAAAACAATACTAACTGACTTTCCAGCAACAACTCTAGGTGAACCATTAGAATCCATTGCCACAATAGATATGTACAGCCTACTTGAATTAGTGGTAGTAGATGTATTGGTAGTCTCAACCATTCCTGTAGTAGCAGTATCAGCCGTGCCTGTAGTACCATCAACTTCCATTGGAGGGTTATGATTTGCAGCAGATACTAGCTCGGATGATACATCAGCTGTAGATGCAGTACTTGAATTAATGGTAGTAATAGCATCCATCTTAGCCGCATCGTTTGAATTTGTGTCAACTTCCATAGAAGTGTTAACATTGTCACTATTAGTAGTAATTAAGCATGTATTTCTGTATTTGAATTTTATTATATTATTATCAAGCAATGAATTATGATCTGACGATAAAGATCTTCCTATGGCAAGGTACTACATATATGTAACAGTGTCGCGTCGTGGACCGTGGAGAGGGGGGCAATAAATAAATGACGTACAAGTGGCACCGTATGTGGATGGCCGCCGCCGGCAGTATGGTAGTAGTATATATTTATTATGATATAATATGGACTTAAGGCCACTCAGCATTACCAAAATGCATGAGTGGCTTGAGTTTGACAGTTTGAGTCATACCGAGTTGAAAATACTAATATCCTCTAACAATTTGTGTACGGTCATTCTCAAAGGCAGTTTTCAACAGTTATAGGAATTTTTACTGCCGACTGAAAATCGATGAGTTTACCCTGAGATTTGCTAGTTGTTTTTTAAGTCCCGGGCGCAATGGGTCCCTCCCCATAAGCGCCAATGTTTGGGGTTGCCTAAGAACAAAACCTCCAAGAACAAAAGGATACCATGTGGAAAGAGTTTTGAGTACCGCTTTCTGAAAATACAAGGTATCTTTCTTGTAGAGACGTTTAAAGAGAAATGCAGAAAGACTTTAGATTGGTTTAATTTATATTATGGATACTGCAACTAACGATCCTGAAGTTTTTTTGTAAACTATCAAGTTTAGAGCAAACTATACCGTTTTTTTTGCACTATATGAGTAAACTTTGAGAGCATTACATTCTTCAGAGAAGGTAATTTTATGGTATCTATTTTATTTCTGCACTAGCTTATAGCACGCGCACGCTAAGTACAAAACAAAAATTAACACTAAGTCATACTACTACTACTATTACGAAATAGCGGCGGCTCTAGCGTCATGGATACTCAGCAAATGCAGTCTAATGATCTAACGATAAATACATGGGGTTAGTTGCAATATATACAACAAGCGGTATATAAAATACAGCCGTATTGGCTTCACAACACTTACCAACGTCATCAATTGTTGCAACTGCCATTATATTCATATGTTATTGAGACGTTGTATGAGTTATGAGTTTGAGATACGGCGACAACAATCATATTATATCTTACCGTTATGATTAATATTCATCAATATACGGCAATCAGTGGCATCGTCAACATTGTCAATTGGTTACTACATAGACAATGGAGTTGCCTTTGATTTTGCAATGTTCAATAATAAAATAATTGCAATAAAACAAAGGACTCACTCGTCATCTCTTACATTATGCCGACGCTAAATGATAACGGTCAACATCGTTGCCATCGTAAATATTATATCCACAGCATACATCGATAGAGGCTGATCACATGATGTGTTTGTTGTGGCACTTAGAAAAATTATGAGAGATATTGTGCACGCACATCAAAGTGGAGGTATCTTTTTCTTCTATCTTGCCATAATTTGATCAGTTGATAAGTTAGTTTACAAAACAACTGAAAATTTGCATCCTATATTAATATTTTATAGATAAACTATCAAGTCCTTTTATAAACTATCAAGTTTATTTCACCTTTCACAAGTTTATGATAACCTGTTATAGTTTACTACAAACTTCTAAGTTTACAAATAAGTTACCAAGTTTACACATGGACAGCCAAGTTTATTGGAGAATTCTCAAGTTTAGAGTAAACATATTTCACTTTCTGATGTCATGCTGTCATATCATTACGTCCGTGAATCCATAGCATCTGGATCATACAAGTATGCATTTGTCAATGGAAAGGACAACCTATCTGATATTTTAAGTAAACATTGGAGCTACAATGATGTATGGCCCTTGCTACAATCCGTACTATTTCTACCCCGCCTGAAATCACGATCCAAGGAAACACCTGACCCAAGGAACCCTCAGGAATGACGAGGTGAAACTATCGATGGTAAGACTTAGAATGACAGGGGAGTGACAACAACAGTGCCATTCTGATCATCCCACTTAGACACGGACACCCGTTTATTGTTATATTGAAGTAGAATCCTACACGTTGAATCGCTGTTTATTAAAGAGGAAAGTAATCCTCCCATAGTATGGATAATTAGTAAAGAACCAAGTAATCTGTAAAGAATACGCGTATATCGGTCAAGGGATATACAACCTTAGTCAATAACTAGGCTTTGTGCTGTTGTCTATGTCGGGTAATGGACGATAATCCACTGTCGTCAACATTCATATTTACTTGCAAAATAATTGTATACGTATCAGTGTATGAGGTAAACATTAAAATTTGCCAAATATTTTTGATATTAAACATAACCAGGTCTCTGATGTACATGTACAGATACATTATCTACACCCATCTCAGCCTGTATTTGAACTATAAATATGTATAAGAATAAATAATGAACAATATTTTACTATATAAAACTATATTATTGCAATAAATTGATGATACACTATATCATTTTCACTAACAAACACACTATAAAATAGGATACCCAAAGTGAAGCCATGTCGTTTTTATTCCACGTGTTTGTAGGAAATAAGGTCAATAGGTTATGAATATGAACCTAATGGAGGGCTCTGACCAAGAAATGGCAGTAATGAATATGCAAGCCACTAAAAAAAAGCTAGTTGTCAAAACTCAAAACGTATCGAGCCTGAGAAACCGTATTTGTACTGTAACTTCCCTTGTGTACTTTGTGCTATTTGTACAAAAGTCAGTAGAATAACAGAGAATAAACCCAGTAAATAAAAAAAATGAGCGTCTGGGGTATCCTATTTTGGAATTTATACAGTAGCCCTCACTCAAAATATTGTCGAATGACCAGGCACTGCAATAAATTGAGCAGGAATATTGGCCTAAAATGGACTGTGGGCAATTTCCATTTTTGGGTTTGAGATACCAATCCATAAAATAAGTTCCAGTAAGTTCCACAAGTTCCCCATAGAACTCTCACACTTTTTCAAGCACAAGGAATTTAATGATAGTAGGCTATCGGCGGCGGCACGGTGACCAACACTTCTATACTAATGAAATACCGCCGGAACATTACTCACTGGACCCATATTGATTTATGCTGAGGACCGATTCTTTGGAATAGGGCCAGAACCGCTTTAAGAGTGGAATTCTGTAGATACCAGACATTTTCTGTCATTTCTGGAAGAGACTTTTGATTGGGGCAATCAACTAGAAAGCAATATATGCATAGTAGACCAAAAAATTATTTTGGATGTAGTAGACCAAATTGCATCGGATATAGTCAATAAATATGGGTGCTGCACCCATTTGATAATCCATGGCTGGTTTTGCAATAGATTGGTGCCATCATGGATTTCTCACATATCGACCTTAGGCCGCTCTTCCTTTTTTTGTCTGGTTCTTAGAAAATTCCACTCTTAATTGTACCAACAGTAGATTACTAACAAAATGAGCCGTACAACAATATAGTTATTGCAATAATACACAATAATATACATCCATACACAACAATATACACCAATATAATCGATGCAGTTGATAAATAATGATATATGATGATGTGATCTGCGTAGATGGCGTTGCTGGGGCGCGTATATGTCGGAGGCGCCGCCGTAAAAAAAATCGTTTATTTTAAGGTGCACCTTGTTATATTAATATGATGTAAAGGGGACAAACATAACAATACAACAACACCAAACAAATAATTGCAATTAGTTTATGGGTTGTTAGATGGATTAGTATTGGTTGCTTAGAGATTGGAGGGTTGTAATTTGAATGGGTATATTAATTAATTGTTGTTATTTATTTGTTTGGGTGGTGAAAACATTTGCAGTTAGTAGGGGTGAAAGGGTTGGATTAATTAAATATTAGTGGTTAATATATGCTATAACTCTGGTATAAGTGTTGGAGTAGTAGTGTTACTTCAATAGGTTTCATCCTCAATCAGCAACAAACAATACACAGCGCAATCTGTAGCGGCCAAAGTAGTACAACAGTATTATGTGATATGAATGGTATTAAGATGGGTGGATAAATAATATACAACAACATATCTATTGTGGACATCTTGTTGTGTTTTTTGCCGGTGATTTAGCCTATGAAAGAGGAAGGAGATGGATAATACACAACAATATACAACAACACACAAACAATACAACAACAATCTGATATTGGACATTATACCATTGTTTGAGTGATTAGGCACTATAACCATTGGAAAACTGACAATATTATGAGTTTAGATGATGGTATGCATAGTTATTATTTTGGTATGTGGAGTTTATTGGATGACGGTATATCAAGTATATGTTGGAGTATTGGTTAAGTTGAGTTGAGGTGGGGATTGGTTATATAGTTGATGTTTGAGTCTAATATGGTGGAATCTAAGTGAACCCAACACAATACAACAATCAACTACTAATACATAAGAAGAAGGAGATATGTTGGTTTGACCATTGGAGACATTATATCTATTGAAATGGTCTGGTTATATTGATATATTTAGTGTTTCTACTTTGAGGTAAATATACAAGGTGGGCACTGACTAATGCACCATTGACATAGTAGGTGAACAATAAAGAGTATTCTAATGAATTATTATGATATTAAACTACAGGATAGTAATGTATAAATCCCAATGAACTTAATCCTATTCTATTAGTTGTTGACATATCATGTATATATTTTTCAAAGTCATAAGTAAATATGAAACGACTATTGTAGACCGCATTACCGTCCTCCTCCACCTTCACCGCCATACCAAATCAACCATCATATTATACCACCACTATAGGACGATTTCTACGGTGATAGGTTGGCAATAAGCCCGGCAACAAGCCACATATCATCGCAAGTATGTCAATATTTCATCGAGAAGGGGGTAGCGGAGGAGAAGTGGAATATCGTCGTCTATTGGGCGATTTGGCCGAAACCTTCCTGTCAGTATTTAGAATTGGTTATATGACATTGATATATGCGCCGGAGTACGGTGATATTATCCTCTATTAGCCGTAGGAGCCACCAATAGTCATGATGAGTTGTTATTTTGTTTTAACTTTATGAGATTTTGAGATTTTGGTATCCGCGGTCCCAAAAATTGGAAATTGCCCAGAGTCCATTGCACAAGGCTCCTCTACTACATATTTGTAGTTCATAAAATGAGAGTTGTAGTGTAGATATGCTTTTGAAAATTGGCCATTTTTTATCAAGCACTTCTACTCAGTGAATCAGTTTATGCTAAATAACTTTTTTAACTACTAACAATCCACAAGAACTCAAAAGCAACCAAAACGTGATTTAACGTCATTTCCAAAATTGGGGATTGGGGTGGGCTATCCGATAATATACGATAACTATTACTACTACTGACATGGTGATATCAGCTCATGATATTCGTAAACTACAGGTTATCGTTTATTATGAGATGCTATCTAGTCTCCTCTCTCTAACCTCTCTGAATGAGTGGCTGTCAGGTCTAACTGCCTATCTTAGTTGTGCCCGTGTCCGCTGTTCCAGCTGGATCGTCACACGCTCGCTGAGAGTCACTCTTCTTTCTATGCTGCTGCTGCTGCTTGCTTTTGTTTCATTCTTAACATCTCTAAAACTATGTGTGGTGTTAAGTATTCGCTTCTAATATTCTTGTGGTGTTTGGCAGCATGATGTATTATGATCCCCACACAGAATGATTCCGTACCTCAACGTCATATAAACAACATGTAGCAGTAGTATTACCACTGATATGCGAATTGGCGGCAATAACATGCCAGGATATACAACCATCATCAAAGTAGCAATTTTAGGGGTGGTGGAGGGTGCATCTAGGATATCAGTGTCCTGATACTTTCTTGAGGAGGTTGGTTGTATTAGAGGCGTTGTAGTAGAGGTGTTATAGTAAATCTATCGAAGGATAATTTAATATATCGTATGCTTTCAATACTTTTATTTAATATATTGTATATTATTATATTGCAGTATTGAAAGATTGGTCTTTGTTTGGTATTGCAGTGGTAGGAAAGGATAGATCGGCGATGTAGTAATTGTTTCGATGATGATAACGTGATATGATTATAATATCTCATTGCTGGGATATGTTCTATGATCGATACATTGATGTTTGATATTATTTTTATTTTATGCACAGAGAAGTGCAATTATGTGATGATTGATTTACATATTGAGAGTTCGGTAGTAGTAAGAGGGCTGTTAATCAAAGTGATCATTGCAAGGCTGTTACCGGGTAATAAAAGCAAAAGGGCTATAACACCATCGTGACAGCCCTCAACGCTAACTTTGTAATTTTTCATTTAGTATGTGATACTAATTTAATCTGTGTAAAGATTATTTTCAACTCACTTGTTCAGCCCTTGCATTAGAAACACAAGGAGGCGGCTTACAATAAGGAGAAGCTGATCAACAACGGCCCATCAATAACAACACGTCAATGATATAAATTAAACTTTAGATTGGTTTAATTTATATTGTTGCAATACAATATCTCAGAGCCTACACTACTATACCTATGCTGACCAAACCTCCAACCAGATCAATCATAGAGATCTTATCTGTGTCTGACTGACGGCGATAGTCACCAATCCTACTACAGCTGTCGTGCCGCCGGCAACCAGTAGAGGTATTTTTGCATGTGAGATAATAAAAAACCTGTGATGAGCCTCAGGAATTACAGATTTCCTGTACTAATTTCTTACAGGGGAGACACATGGTATCCTAAAATTGATGACGCATTCCTTATCAAAGTATGCAATAATTAACTGACTGTATTATTGCCACAGAGCTTCTTTGATTCGAGCTAACCTATGGTTAGGTAGGCAAAGTCCAAGGCTAATTTAATCTGTTAACGACAGTGGATTTGTCGTTCATTACCCGACATAATGCGCAGCGCTTATATGGCCTATCTCCACTACGTATATCCCTAGATTGATACACGTGTATTACCTTTTACAGCAGTAGGCTAAGTGGAGGGTTAGGCTATCAAGGGCTACTAAGTAAAAATCCCATCTGAGTAAAAAATTGTCCCCTGAACCTCTACCGTATATCAAAATGATCGCCGTGCTCTGGCAATCACGAATATATAGGGTGATTAACATCGGTACGGGGAAATAAGAAATTGCAATAGACGACGTCGCGGCCGCCATGATGATCACTAAGCAAAACCGCTCCGCAAGAAACGGATTCGGAGTGAAAGTAGGTAAAAAGATACCGTAATAGGGGGATACCATTAGTTTTGTAATTTTGTTATATGCTAATTGTTAGTTGAACGGATCGATTGCAATTAATTATAAATTACAGCCTAATCACCCTATTGCAATTTACTCGCGAGATCACGCCGATCATTTTGATATGCCCTAGGGGGTATA
>Ga0214481_100187_pt1 | contig 31726 bp, 27 predicted proteins | sample M1_20Mar14CPVII9_4_FD_165057 | JGI IMG/M metagenome (GOLD analysis project Ga0214481, IMG submission 165057) | Marine eukaryotic communities from Monterey Bay, California, United States - M1_20Mar14CPVII9sort6BwellG10 | ecosystem: Environmental > Aquatic > Marine > Unclassified | place: USA...
GTCCTAAACCATGCAAAGCAATGGTCACCATCCTTAAAGAAGAAGAGCTTGAGCAAGAAACTGCAGAAAGTATTGGTACTCACATTGCGTCTGTCTTGAATGAGGGATACACATGGCAAGGTAGCCAATATGCGAATCATAAGACTGATAATGTTACTTATCGGAGTGGTGTGGTATCCGATCAAGCTGAGCTATTGCCACTTAGCCACTACCTTCTTGGTCCCGATTTGGTAAGAGTATTTATGACAATGTATGATAAGGAAGCAAATGAAGACGTAGATCTATTGCAACAAGATGATCTTCTTCGGTCTTTCTTTGGTACAGCCGAGCGAGGACGTTCACTTCTTCAAGACAAATACATACATGCGAGTCCTACTGCAAGCTCAGATGCTATGGAAGTCGATCGACCCGTGAGGTATACTTATCAAGACCAAGTACTAATCGACGACCTGAACTCGATGCGGTGCCCCAACCCCAACGCTACTCATCAGATTGACGTAGTTCAAACAGCAGTACCAAACGTATATGTTTCTTGGTCGACTCAACTCCATTCATTGAATGGAAGAGTAGTTCATGAGCTGCCTTCTAACTTAACCCGATTCAAAGATCACTTTGATTTCTACGCTGAAGATCATGATCTTATGACCAAATGGGGAATCCAAGGCTTCTTGTATCGAAGAGTATATGATGAAATCAACCCAACAAAGAGGAGCAACCAAGAGCTCGCTCCCTATTCTTACAGCGAGGCACACAAGGTTGATCCCAAAGTCCGCCAAGCGAAACGTTATGCTTGGGATGCTATGATAACAATTACCCAAGAGGAGAGTACGCCTAACAAGGTTGGCACTTTCATTGCAAAAGCATTAACCGATTTTACCAACAAGAAGTTCAACTTGCAATCAAAGAAGCGTCAGTTTCAATATGTATTTCGTAAGAATGTAACGGATGATAAGCCATCTCCTTTATCCAAGTATCTTACCGATGATGGCGTGGTTGGAGTGTTGGGGAGTATGTATGGTTCAAATGACAAGAAGGAGATCATGCAAAATGATCAACTGCTAGCTGCCTTCTTTGGTGATGCCGATCGGGGCCGCCGAATGTTGAAGAGTCTAGCATCGTATCCCGATCCTCTGAGTGAAAGTATCCTTGAATCTACTTCCACGAATGGCGAGGAACAAACGACATCTGACTCCACAGCACCACAATCCAATACAGACCATGATGATAATGCAAAGATGATGATTGACAACCTTCAAGTTTCACACCCCCAAAGTGTTATACCGAAAAAAGGTATCTATGTTACAGATGATGAATTTAGTATAGGCGAGGAATCCGGCAGTGATGATGATACCTTCGGAGATGATACTGATTTAGTATTAGAGCAGTTGGATGAGTTGGGCTTTGATTTGAATGAAGTATGTGACGATGAATTGAATTATGTATAGGTGATAAATGTGGTGTGTCATGAAGAACGTGATAAATAAATATTTCAGACTTAATACTAATGATTAGTCTATAACTAAACACCTTTAAATACAAAACCACCGCATTCATATAGTTTCATCACACGCGTAGCTATATTGTTGTGGATGTACAACCTGACCAATGAACACCAACAAGAGCTCACAAAAGTGCTAATCGACTTGGACTACAACTCATCAACTCTCATTCGTTATTGTATACTGTACCTTGTCTGTCACGAAAGAAGCATGCTAGAGATTGAGATAGTTGAGCATTGCATTAAAACTATCGATACACGTATCTAGATCTGTACTGAATACCCATTACTTAAATTTTTGTACATATACTACTTCTTCTTCCTGAAGTACTCCTTTGCAACTGCTCTATATATTGCTTTATCAGTGTAGCTTAGTTTTTGATATCTTTCCACGGCTTCTTGTTGAATTCCGGATTGTTTCTTTGTCTGTTTTTTCATATACATGGGTTCTAGTCTACTACTCTCTTGACGATTGTTATACTCATGAAACCAATACTTTAAGAAATCATTTAAAGTGTTAAATGTTCGATTTATACGATGCTCTTCACTAACTTGAAATCTAAAAACATCCCAGCCATCAGAAGCTGAGTACTCCTTCTTCTTATTATTATTATTATTAATGATCCACTCACGGTGATTCTCCTTCATGATATGAAAATTAATTACATCAGTGTAGTAACGGTGCCACAAAGCAACATTCTTATAACTAATCGTCTCAAAGTCATGACGCCATACAGCAACATTACTTAGCAAATGTAACCCTTCAGATGACAACACCATCAATTAAAGAATGTATTATTGTAACCCAATTTGTATCATTCTATAGCATCGTATCATATGATGCATACACGGTGCGTCTAAATTATCTATTTTGATTTTGAACTTAATGAATGATGCACTATCTGAATCTTGTAGTAGGTAGTAATAGTATGTATTCTTTACTTGATATAACCACATGTGATATGCAGCATCAACACTATCTCTAATACTTGATTGTTTCGAGAGAACAAACGTATGAGCAGCAAAGTTTTGCCGTTACTGTAGTGCCTGCGGCCTGCAATTAATACTAAGGCCGGTCCATACACCTAACACGGGTAAACTGCTCCCGCCTAAGCGGACTACTGTCTACACTACGTGAAACTGATTGTCAGGATATCGAATGAAGTAAATCCCCGAACCCTCAAACCAAAATTGCATTACAATAGCCTCCAATATTTACTGGCCTAAAATTGTGAGAACAAAGTTGGACAATACCTACTAAACTAAAATTGGCCGCTGAATCCACTTTTGTGATTATCCATTTGCAATAAAAATGTACATAGGAACTAGTATTCATGCAATTAAAACATGTGAAATTTCTACAAATTTATTGCAATGATCACCAACCATAGATTTACTCTTCATATACTGCACTATTTAATTCAGCATAGATAATGTATATATTGATTAGGGTAGATAACAACTTTTTCCAAGTAAAGTAATGAAACTTAATTTTCAGTCTGAGTTACCTTTAGTATCTGTTAGATTACGGATGTCGGATGTGTAATGTACGCAAAGAGCGTTGTTGTAAATGATAATTTGTTCTTTATATTTAGATATTGTGAGACCAACTAAGGCTGGGCCCTTTTTCTTAAGTAAGAGGTAACGTGTTATTGTCACTATTGATGTTGTTAAACAAACAAGTAAAAGGTAAAAATTAAAATATACGGTCAAAAGACCTTTTCTACAAAATTGAGTACATACATACAGCGTACGCAGTACTCGAATGCGTATCCAATTGACACCTCCCCAGCCAAATCTCCAGTGTTACCGTACCAGAAAAGAATTGGCTTCAACATGTTCCAAACATTTCAATAACCCCAATGCTTGCTAAAAGGATGTCGGCAGGATTGATCTTGCCAGGAATGTGCACATAATCATACGTACCAGTGGCAATGGCTTGATGTACATAGTGCCAAGAAAGAATCAAGTGACGTTTATTCAATTTCCTGTGTGGAATAGTCGCTCCCCCAACAGACTCATTAGATGGTCCATCAATTGGAACTCCGAGGTACATAAAGGTCAATCTGTTGGCACGGCTCTGCTATATAGCGGTCCTTGTAGCTAATTCTTCAGCACCGTAAGTGGCTGTTTCAGCAGTTGCTTGTTTCTTCGAGTACCAATCAAAGGGAGTCAGTTTTCACTTGGAAACTCATTTTGGATCCACCCTTTGGTTCAACTATCTGTCTGTTGCTTGCTTTGTATGTTTTGCTGCATGGTATCCGGTATCTTTTGGTATCCTATTTTAGTGTCTCGTGGATCATAGCCATGATATCGTTATGATATTGTCATGATATTGCCAAGATATCATCTGTGATGTCATGCCATGATATCGGTGTGGTTGTCATGCCATGATATCGGTTTGGTTGTCATGCCATGATATCAGCTATGGTTGTCATGCCATGATATTGGGATGTCGGCAATGTGATATCATGGCATGAAATCGGCATATGTATGTAGTGATACGACATATCATCATCAAGTCGTTGTCATGCTGTTGTCATGCACGATGTCATGCCATGATATCATTGCAATGTCTTTTTAATTTTTCATATATCGTTATCAAATTTATACAGTTGATTGTTGATTGTAGTGCCTTCTATTGAGATCAATAGTCAATAGAGCTTAAAGAGCATATCATTATTTTTATTAGTAAGTACCGCACTCTAATCATTTTGCAGTAGTCTTCCCTATTGTCTCAATTTATATTATCATTAGCACATCAGCTAATCCATCTAACGTCTAATCATCAAGATGTATGATTGATACGGTTCATTGTTGAATGAGGTGTTTTCTATTGCAATAGACTATCATAATAACTCTATCATCCCCCCACGCTCTATTAAACTGATTGCCTGATAGATTCATATGCAGCACCCGGCTGTGCATCATTAATAACATCTAAATTGCCTATTCCGTCTAATCACCGAGAGATGTATATTGTGGAGTGAGTCGTCATACACGTAATGTGCAATAAATTTATTGTGTGGTTGTAATGAATCTTTTGTAATATAATAATCACTATTGTTTGAACATACACGTAACGGCCACCAATACTATTGCAATAATATTATAGGGCATCGATGATCTGTGGCGACGGTGACAGTTGGACTGCGGCAAGCGGGCGGCAAATATCTCACAAGCAATGAGCGTCAGAGCGTTTTATTGGAGGCCGCTTGGTGGTTGTCTGTCTATTGGAAGACATTGGATTTCTCGTGTAAGATTAAAAATCACAAGCCAATAGTCTGTGAAAACTGCTGCCGATAGGCCTTGAAGTCTGATTGACGAAATGTAGAATACCTGTGACAGCCTTCCCATCAAGAATGTTGTGCATAAGGTTAGAATCAGCATAGGTGATAAGCTTGACTGGTTTACCTTTTGGTTCTGGGATGTTGTGAGGTGCTTCCTCCTTAGTGCCGGCATAAACAGTTTTGGACCAATCATATCTATTGATCTCAGCATCTGATACTACATCGGGCATATTGGTACGGATGCAAATAGCTCCACGATCCATCTTTGTTAAATACCCAATCACACGCTTGATACTGTTAAGATGTCCACAACGAGGTTTAGCATGGAAGCTCGAGAGCAGCAATATCAAAACGTCCAAGTTGTATTACCCACTGGGTACAACCAATAAGGGATTGATAAATTCGATTCGTCAAGCTCAGGATTACTAATAATTCTCCTCAAGTGGGGACGAATAATGTTTCGGCTTTACGCCAAAGAGTAATTTGTATTGGTCGCCCATCTTCTTTAGTAGTTCTTGGGGGAATAGCAATGGCGGCCATCACCGTCACGGAAGTAATTGCAACCAAGTAGAACATCAATTTCTCAGGTTCCTTTAAGCTTGAAATTGTTTGGTTTGCCCTCGAGGACGTCAATAATGGCTTGAGGATTGCGCGATGCAATAGTCAAATCATCAACATACGTAGCAATGTACTCATACTGATCACCCATGTCTCTCATCCAGATATCGGGCTCAGCATGACTAGGGACAAACTTCATATCTCGTAGGACTCCAGAAAACCGTTCATGCCATTGAACCGAGCTAGTCTTCAAACCATATAAGGCCCTCCTGATAACAAAGATGTGTCCTTCAAGCTCCCCAAATTCTGGTCCAGTGATGACGTATACCGTTTCATTTGTATACTAGGCTTCAAGATAAGCATTTCCAATGTCAGTTTGCCATACCTTAAGGTTATTCAGTTTGGCAATGAATGTTACAATTTGTATACCGCGCAAGCTCACGACTCCAGAATAAATGCTTTCGACAGGGGTCTCAGTCAGATGTCCACCTGCAACAACACGAGCTTTGAATCAACCATCATGTTTGACATCGTAGACAAAGTGGAGATTAATCTTCTTGTATCCATCAGGCGCTCTATTGGATGATCTATGACCACGGTCATCAAAAGTCTCATACTCAAACAGCTGGTTCTTTTCAAGCTTTTCAGCATCCGCCCACTTGGTGTTGCCATTGATCCAATCCAAGTCCATAGCTTGTTGATGGTTACAAGGTACTTTATGTCCATTTTTATACACTGGGAACGACTTTAGCTTGGCTTGCATCAGATAGAGACCTGGTTGTGGTTAATATCAACTTTTTTTGTCACAATACAAACATTATTTTGTTTTTGTAATCATTTATGTTTACATTAGAACTATTTTTGTTGCATTGTAAGCAGGAATATTGTTGTAAACTTTCTTATATACTAGATAAATTTAGCTTTTTATCTTCCAGGTTAGTAGGATGTATCGTACAGAAAGGGTAAACAATTTTGTTGCACTTTTGATATTTTCGCACCTAAGATACCGTGCACTCTAGTCTCATCGCTCGCATAATTTTCAAACAACAATAATACAACTATGTATATACCAGCCTCCTCTACTCGTCGACGATCGTAGCCGGCATGATACCGACAATGAATACAACTCTTAATTTCTATTAATTAATTACGGGCACGGTCAGATGTTACGTGAGTTTGGTAGTCACATCTCTTACGCTCTTTGTGTATTACAATAATACATTTCGATGATACACCGATCAAAGGCAACTGTCTGCGACGACAAAGAGACAGTATTGATGGTGGCGCCAATCGCCGTATATCGATGGATATATAAAAATAGCGGTAAGAGATGATGCCGTTGTTGACGGTCCCTTGGCACTTAGAAATTTTTAAAATAGGCTATATGAATATTGTACTCTGCACTTTACAACAAATTTCTAGTGACATTAGTAGTTACCTATGAGAATGTTTAGTAACCAAATAGTAAATTTTCATGTTGCTGAGTAAACATACATTTGGTTAGTATCAAAAGTCAATGTTTACATTGCAAAAGAAAATGTCTGCATATAGTGTATGAGGTAAACATTAAAATTTGACAAATATATTTGATATTAAACATAACCAGGTCTCTGATGTGCTTGATCATCCTGAGGAGCATCTTGCTGTTTTTGCTGCTGCTCTAATTTTCATTCGAGGGCTTTCCCACTTGTCAAGTAAACCATGATCTCGAGCATATTCAGCAAGCATGTACTTATCTCCGGCATAGATACTGTTAACTGTTAGTACTTTCCATTTCTCCTTCTTGGTTCTCGGTGCACAATGGTTCAGGATCTTGCGGAAACGCATTTCAAATGCCGTCATCATATTCCTTCTGCTCTTCAATAAGTTCCATAAGATCATTGTATTCAATAAGTTCTTCGAAGTTGCTTCCGCCAATCTTTGCCTTGAACTTAACACGCTGTGGGTCAGAATCGAGCTGACCTAAAAATTCCTCTACCACCACAGTGATTTGCGCACGGCGACGACTTCCATCTGTCTCATCTCCAGTAGCAAAAAGGTTCAATTTAACACTTTCTCGATCCCAAGAATTGGGCTTGGTCCTCCTTGTTCAGGGTTTCCACGTGACTTGACCAGTTCACCAACGGGAACGTCATCGGGCTCCCCATTTGGGCGTGACGGAAAAGGTTCCACTTCATACTTTTCATATAGGTGTTCATCGAGACGGAATAGTAATGCCCTGCTTAAGGGTCTGGCTAGTTGCTTCATTATATACTTTATAACATCCTGCATTTCCAACCGAGTCAAAAAAACCAACGAAGCGAACAAGTATCTTGGTAGAGGTAGAAGGGAATGTGGTGAGATGATTGTGGATTAACACTGGCTCCCAGAATTGAAACTGAGTCATGACACTGATGTCGGGGGTCTGACCATATAGCTTCTCATACGGCGTGCGATGATTGAGTACACTGTGGGTAGTGCGGTTCATGCTGTACATGACATAATGGACGATGAGTACCCAAGATTCAGGAGGAGCACCGCGCTGTAGTCAGCGACATGGTTTCATATTGTTAGATATCTTGAATGGAACGTTCAACAGGATTCTGCTGTTGCTGATAAGGCTCTGATTGATGCGCATCGATCATGTATTTTCTCAATATTTCTTCTACTCTCAGAGAATCGTAATCACGCGGGATGAGGGTTGAGTTAGCGCCAAAGACAGAGATGTTGTTGTGGTTTCGCAATATCTCCGTAGCTGGGAGGAGTGAGTAAAAGTCGGTAAACGCAGCAAACCAATCTTCAACTTCATTGATGGATGGAGCCGAGTCATACTTGCTACTGGGATTCCACGGAACATCTTTAGTCATGTGAACAGGTTCTAAAGTTGCCAATTCTTTGTCTGTGGGACGTCTGAGTTTCAGTGACGCCAGGCCTCGAATAACATTTAATGCCATCGTGAGTCCTCCTGGGGTAATAATCTTCTGAGTTCCACCAAGTTTGGAGGGCAATCATCGACAAAATTACCATTATCTTGCAGTTGAATCTTAGAATGTATGGTGTTGCCATCAGCATGGTAAGCATATTGATTAAAAATACACAAGATAGGTGTTCCATTGGACAAATCATGCACTCCTGCGCATGTACAAATGGGCAGGTTACTGAGTTGGTGCTTGTCAATGCCCATCACATTAGCATCTTCTCCTGTGTAACTAATTGGTTTCAACTCACGTCCTGCAACGCATCCATTTGCACCACCATCGACTGTTGTATTTCCTCCGGCAGATGCTTCCTGTATACTACGGCTAACCTTGATTTCGACATTGGATGATGAAACCGCGATGCAGTGTGGTCAACGTGAACAAATTCAACTGTATCACATTCAAGATCTGGAGGGGGAATCTCATTAAATGGAGATGCAGACGAGTTTAGTAGACAGCCTAATAGACAGACGCACGAGAGAATGGTGACAAATGCATTCATGACAGACGGAATGCCCTTTTTCTTGTTTTTCTTGAAGGATGGCTTCCGCAAAATAGACCTTGTAGACTTTAATTTTGGCGTAGAGGAAGTTGGTACGGTGTCGCCATCACTAGAAGGATGACTGATAGGCACAGGACAGTAAGGAGCAAGCTCCCCATCACCCATCTGCCGAAGCAACTTCACTTGAAGGTGGACGATCTTCCATCAAACGTCTGACATCCAATGGATTACGTGTGACTGGGCTGTTACCGCTACTTGATTTGATGTTATGAATAAAAAGAGTATCGGTTGCAGTCCCTGTTGAGGATGGAGTAGCATTGTTAGTGAACATTGTGGTACCAACATCTAACTCAGTATTAGGTCTTGGGACAATCTCGTCAGTCTCCCTCATCAGTGGTTACTACATCAGATTCTCCGGTAGTATTATATTGATAAACTAATCGCACATCGATATCTTGGTTGTTATCATCACCACCACCAGACTCCCCTGCCAAGTCATAACAGTCTGTCAATCTCACCCGACGACGCTGGTTAGTGCGATGAGATTGTCCATTAAGGGGTCGCTGATCATATGACCTGATACGGGATTGGTGATGTGGCTGAGCATGTTGGCGCACAGCAGATGACATGGGAGATGCTTGATCCTCATTCTGTTGGTTGGAGGAGGGTCCATTAGCAAAACAGCTGAGAATTCGTTTCCGTGTATCTACACTAAAACTTAACCAAATCCTCTTTTCCTCTTGCGTGAAAATCGACCACAACAACTTCGGGAGTTTATGTGATTGTTGCAGCTGTCCCCTAACGTCGCTCCTATACACGGTGATAAAACCGGCACCGTTGTCAAGCGGAAATTTGTCAGGATCATCTGCTGGTAACGGATTAAAATTCGTTATATTGACAGAACGATGTTCACTCATACGACCACCACCTTGGTCTCCATCTTCCATCAGCGCTTGGCTCTCAATGATTTCCATTTGTGTGGCCGTTGAAAGAGTAGTCTTTGTCGCTAATGGATTTAGGTTAGGAATATTTTTCATATCGGGTGCACTGGAACAGAAGTCCTCAAGATATGATAATTTGGCAGCCTCATCCATGCTCTTCCCTAAATATGATTCATATGTCCTCAATAATTCCTTGAATTCCACGATCTGACTTTCACCGTTTTGGTTGGGATTGATTCTGGCATGTAAGATCTCTTGCAAACATTCTCGTTTAGGATGTGTGGCAATGGCAGAGTCAGTTTGATGTTCCTTCAATTCACTAAGAACCTTCTGTGCATTATTATCAAGGATATAGTCACTTAAGATATCCTTACCCTTAGGCGTAAGTAAAATCTTGTTGAGAATGTCGTAGAGATGTTGCTGACGAATATCAAAGACCTCCTTTTCTTCAGGTGCGCTTGGGACATACTTGGGATCCAAGTAATTTTTAAAACCTTGGAGCTTAGCTGTATTGACGAACTTCTTCTCCTATGTTGAGTAAGCATCGTCACTGGTTAGATCGTTGCTTGACGTTGGGGACCTTTGCTTTCTCAAGGGCCTTCAACTCCGCTTTATAAGACATCCGGATTAGTTACACCGCCACCAGACCTCCACTTGAACTGCCACCACTTGGATTGGCGGTAGTTGTTGTTCCTCCAGTAGTGGTCATTGCACTGGCAGTGTATGGGCCGCTAATATCTTCATTTCTCCCTCATGCTTCTTGGCAGCCTGCGCTAACACCTGTTCATATTGAGTCGGATTTTCTGGGTCATATACACTGTTATAGTAGCGCAAGAAATCCTCACGTGAGTACTGTGTAATGTCTACTGGGTTCTTTGAAACCAGGCCTAACTCATTCTACAAATGGTTCTTGAATGGCACAAGAGCCGCGAACTCTTCGAAATCATCATCAGATAGTTTAACCTTAGTGTTCGTACTAGTACTATCAGTATATTCAAGTTTGCGGATGTTTTTCCACTTTGCCTTCAGTTTACGGAGATTAGTAATCCCTTTCTCAAAGCATAATAATTGGACTAGCGTGTCAACTCCAAAGAGTTTTGTTAACGACAGTGGATTATCGTTCATTACCCGACATAGTATGCAGCGTTAGGGACTGCCTAGACTATCGTTGTATATCCCTAGACTGATATACGGCTCTACTTTACAGTATTACTTGGTTCTTTACTAATTATCCAATCTATAAGAGGTTCACTTTCCTCTTTAACAAGCGGTGATTCAACGTAGGATCTTCTTCAATAGGTATCTTCACATAGGTATCTCAATCGGTATCTTCACAAACAATAAACGGGTGTCCGTATCTAAGTGGGATGATCAGAATGGCACTGTTGTTGTCACTCCCCTGTCATTCTAGGTCCTACCAATCTCAAATTCTTCTAATACATCATCGGGACAAACAAATGATGGTCCCACATAATTCATGTTTGACATCTGTCCAAACATATCAATCTCCATAGCAGCAAATCTGTCAGAGTCTCCAAACATAATTCCTTCCGCAATAATCCTTGATCCAAAACCATGGATACGCATAAACTCTACCAGTGTTGGGTGTAGTATTAGTGTATGATCACTGATACGCGTGCTGTCCTGGGTGTAGCCGTGCCATGGTGACTTGATAATCATGGTGAGGTGTTTTACCATGTTGTGTTGGAATGCAAGCTGCCTGATGTGTTGGTTAAGCTTGGTCTTGGGGTTTCCCGCTCTTCCTGTGGATAGCTGGTGAACGTTGAGTTGGTGGGCGATCTCGTCAGATCTAGCCTGGGTGATTAAAGACTCGTTACGCAACAGGAATGTTGTCCAGCTGCCGACGTATGCCGTGTTGCCTCCGGAGGGTAACTGTATGATATTGCCGTTATCATCCCTCAATGGTGCCTGCCGTGGTGGTAATGTCCTGTATTCACCATTTAAATAATTGTCTCCAAAAGCGGCGGCAATCAATCTCCCCTCAATATCTCCCCGCATACTTACCTCCCGTAGCTCCTTGAGTACTGCCTTAAATTGGTGACGCATTGCCTCCTTGTGTGCCTGTAATTCCTCACTTACCTGTCCAGTTGTCTTGGGGGGATGGTCAATGTTGTCGGTGTCTACCGTATCGTCCATGGAGTCACATTCTTCTGTCACTGAAGTGTCGTCTGACTTGTCGTCGCGGGGTGGTAATGCCGTCGGTCCATTCACTGCACTTGATGGTGTGATACAAATGGAGGGGATATTACTTGGGTGGTCATACTTGCTTGGGTTCCATACGTCACTCCCCGTGAGGTAAACACGCCTCATGTTCATTAACTCCGTATCCGTGGGGTACCTTAAGCGTAGTGTGGGTAGGCCGTCGTTGAATATTAGGGGGATAACATCTCCTTCCAGGGTTGTGATGGACGGTGGAGTACCAAATCTTGGGGATCGATCTTCAACATTCATGCCTTGGTCCGTGAGCTGTAGCGTTGAGTGTATGGCATGTGGATTCTCTGGATCATGGGCATATTCGGAGAATATTGCTAGTACTTCTTCATCGGTATTGAGCCTGATGTTGTTACTTCCATATCCGTGGGGTGCCTTAACGGTAGCATGGGTATACCATCGGTGAATACTAGGGGGATAACATCTCCTTCCGGGGTTGTGATGGATGGGGTGCCAAACCTTGGGGATCGATCCTCAACAATCATGCCTTGATCTGTGATCTGTAGCGTGGAGTGGATGGCATGGCGGCTCCTTGGGTCATGGGCATACTCCAAGAATATTGCCAAAGCTTCCTCACCAGTATTGAGCCTGACGACGCTGGCAAATGCCGTTCTCAACCCTGCCTTGAAATCCAAATAGGTCGACACGCCGTTCAGGTGATACATGAGTCATCAACCTCATACCCGGTCCTGATACTCCCCGGTTGTTGCCCCCATCCACGGTACTCATTTCCGTCATGTTACCTTCCTCCCCACCTTCGTTTCCGTCCAATAACAACCCTACCCCCTCATTTGTTGGCTCCCCATTTGCCCTCCTCGTTCCTCTTGTTTCCCTCATTCCTACCCACGGATCTACCTCCCCCCTGTTACTGTCCACCGTCATACTTACCTCGTGTGAAAGCACCTCAGCCGCTACCGTCATCGAGGATACAGTTCCTTGCATCCTACTTCTCCATTCTAGAATGTCCACCAACGAGGCATTCTCCCCACTCCCTACCGCGATTCTGTGCCGTACCTCCCTCGGAATCCTTGAGTGCCAGGTAGAATGGTGACGTGGTAGATGAATTCTTGTGGCAACTAGGTCATATTCATCAGTTAGGTAATCTTCCCAAGGACGAGAATTGATTAACACTGCCATACGAACACGTAGCTTGGGCATCCGTCTGAACAAACTCTTCTTATCACTGCTGCCGACACTCTCCCCAGTTTCTGCGGATGATGATTTATCATTGGGCGTAGTAACTTTCGGTACAGAGGTGATTGTTTTGAAGATGCTACATTCTTCAGACGGCTTGGGCGTGTAGTACATGTCGTTGGACAAGGCTACTGTAGTATCATTGGCAAGTTGGGTAGCGTTGTTAACATTGTAATTACTCCTTTCTAGGAAGTTTGTTTCATATTGTTGATCAATGGAGGGGACGTGGTCAGGTAGTTCATGGAATGCAACATGCTGCTGATTGGGAGGGTTACGTAATGCGGATGGACGTGGTGACGGACGTGGTGATGGACGTGGTGATGGACGTGCATTGGATGGTGTTTCCTGAGGGGTACTTCTTCTGGGACTTGGGGACATGCCTGGGCGGGAGCCGAGGATAGTGTTCTTATCTCTCTGAACAAGTTGATCCCATATCTGCTGGCCCTCTGGTGATAAGCGTTCCCACGTGGCCTTATTCATCTTTAAACCCCTCATGAAGGTGGCAAAAGCTTGTAACATCTCCACATCCACCTCTTCACCTTCCACATTATCCACTCTGGTAGCGCTTCATTGGCATTACTCTCAAGAGGCGTGACATCATCATCATACTCTTCAGCATCCTCACCAAGGATCTCTGTCAAGTGAATGTTCCTTGAGGATGTTCCTCTTCGTCCTCGGTTGGCCGCCTTAATATCCTTGTCTACTGTGGTTGCAACATTGAAGTACATCTGGATTTTATCACTGGCTGTTGGGGTACGGCCACTGCTTAGAAGCCCAGTGCACATGACGGTGACCATGTTGTTGATGCTCTGCAACTCGGGGACATTCTTGATGAAGCACTTCAGGTGTACCAGTGTTTGGGCATCATTCATGAATCGGTCAGGAGGTGCCAAACTGTTGAAGTCGTCTAACTTGAGCTTCCATTTCTGCATGTATGATAGCAAAGGCTGACGCCTGGGATCAGGGATCTCTGCCGTCATAATGCTAGTCTCCATCTCATCGAGGTTGGCAATTGCCATCTGCCATGCTTCCCCAGCGTAGTAGTCAGACAACTCCTTGTATATAGTCTGTGCGTTCCTATCATCCTTGTGTTTCTTGACGATTTGCAGACCTTTTGTCTCCTTGACAAGTCTGACAAATACAGTGTACATGTGACCCTGCATCTCCTCGAATACTTCCTCCTCATCTGATCCAGGTACCGGAGAGTAGAGATGGTTAAGTACATTCTCCACACCGTGAGTATAGGCGAGGGCACGGAGTTGACGATCCCATTCGGACCATTGCATAACATCGTCGAGGGACATTGTGTAATCAGTTATTGGCCTCTTCTTCTTGAAGAACTGGGCAAGGAGATGGTTGACAGCAGCCCGCCTTATCGTTGGACTTGTGGAACGGGAAGATCCTCGGGAATTATTTCTAGGACGGTTGTTGTTGTTGTTGTTGTTGTTGTTGTTGTTGTTGTTGTTGATATCTTGGATTCTTGTCCTCATTTCATACGCCTTTATCCTGAGGTCATCATCCGGTAGTACAGGATTGTTCTCTAAGTCATCATGGTCTGCAATGAATGACAGGAAGTCATCTCTTGTGGTTGTGGTGATATCACAATATCCGGCGGATACTGTTGGTCCATACCAGTTCTGGTTATGATTAAGGAATGAAACTACTGCCTTAAGTTCACGTACTTGATCGTCTGATAGGGTACTGTTCACTCCCTCATCATTGACGAATATTATATTCCCTAACTGTAACCCCGGTCTTTGTACTAGCGTCTTTAAGGATCGCAAGTTAGTTTGGCTCTCCCCACGGAGAAGACAATCAATATCATTAGAATCTGGGTTAGAGTTTAACCATGCGAATACGATGTGATCATAATACACTTGGTTGCGTCGTGTTGATTCTGCCATGATTCCACGTTAAAGTTTATCTACCACGGTAATTATTGTAAACTGAATAGCAAAGTCCAATCCCTTTTGACGAATCTTCCTTCTCAAAGTAAACAATAAATAACTGACTGTAATATTGCCACAGCGTCAATAGACTCTAGCAAATATTACACTAAACAACCTCGTCTAATCTACGATTAGGAGATAAAGTCTCGAAACTGCTTAATCTGTTAACGACAGTGGATTATCGTTCATTACCCGACATAGTATGCAGCGTTAGGGACTGCCTAGACTATCGTTGTATATCCCTAGACTGATATACGGCTCTACTTTACAGTATTACTTGGTTCTTTACTAATTATCCAATCTATAAGAGGTTCACTTTCCTCTTTAACAAGCGGTGATTCAACGTAGGATCTTCTTCAATAGGTATCTTCACATAGGTATCTCAATCGGTATCTTCACAAACAATAAACGGGTGTCCGTATCTAAGTGGGATGATCAGAATGGCACTGTTGTTGTCAAGTTTATTCATGATATACTCAAACTCTGTATTAGCCGCCATGATGAGAAAACTATCAAATATCCTTTTGTAGATAATTCACGGTTGATTGAAGAAGCTGTTGCTTAACGCCAATCCAAATGAGGAAATAAGTGTCTGATTGCCGACTGTTGTCCTGCTAAAATCAGATTTTTCTACCTGTTAATTAAGTGCTTGATTGGCCGACTATTGTCAATGCCAAAATCAAACTTCTTAATCCCGGAATCGATTGGCCAACTTATGTCCTGCCCAAATCAAACCTCTTAATCCTAGAATCGTCAGCGGAGAGCGACGAGACTGTTAATCTGTTAGATTACGGATGTGTAATGTACGCTAAGAGCGTTGTTGTAGATGACAATTTGTTCTTTATATTTAGATATTGTGAGACCAACTAAGGTTGGGCCCTTTTTCTTAAGTAAGAGGTAACATACATACGTACATACATACAGCGTACGCAGTACTCGAATGCGTATCCAATTGACAGTATCCTATCTCATTTTCTGGTTTCAGAGGGTTTTACTTTGGTATCCTGGACAAATTTCACTAAGGATACCCCTCAGCGCTCATGCAAAAGTGAAGTGAGAGTGTCAGCCTTTAGCATATGCGTTGGTTCAAATCACCCAAGGTAGCGGTATCTTCTTAGTCCTCTAGACACAGTATTCTTGCAACAGGGATACCCAATGTGGGATAGCAATCCCAGAGAAAATGAGAACACTAATGTCAAATTTGGATATATTCAATGTGCATGAGCTGTTTGCTTGCACGTACGCTGTGTCTGTACTAAAAAAGCTAGTGAAATCCACCGCCCTACACAGTTGGTCAATTTCTATGTAGAAATGGCAGGTGGTGTTATTCTCGTGGTATCCTCTCACCACGGCATATGTAGGACATCTTAGAACAAATCACAGCTTATTTCTGTACGAGAAGTAATGGCAAGCAGCCTTGACCTTCTCAATATTAGGCTGATACTCCCCTTGTCAATTGTGCAAGGGCTCATTCTATCATGAGCGCGCAGAGGTTAGATACCCTTAGTGAAATATGTCAGGATACCACAGTAAAACCCTGAAACCAGAGCCAGAAAATGAAATAGGTAGTCTTTAAATTGTTATCAGTTTACCTTAACAAGGTAACTCCAAACCGATCTTTGTCAGTTTACCTAGGATTTCCCGATTAAGAATAAAAATTACAGTTTATCGCCAAATAGATACCAAAAGACATTTTTAACCAATATTTAAGACAGTGTAGATAAAATCTACCATAAAGATACAATGAAGACAGTACCAAATTTAAGCATACACCAAATTTCGCAAATTTGCAAACATGGACTGTATACACATCACAAATTTACAAACATGAAGACTTTATACAGCTAAAGCTTGTACTTGTACTGATTGCCTTACTATAAATTGTTTGTTCCTTGTACAGGCATTGAAATGGTATTCCTATTAATACCAATACCTGTCTGTCTGCACTTGGGCAATTCGGTAATTAATTTTCCCACACATGTTGTTTTAAGCACCCTTCACAGCAGATGAAATGCCCACACATTCAACCCAGATTATTTTGCAAACAAAATAAGATACAATAGGGCATCTAATTCTAAAAGATAAACATATGAGTAATTTGTTAAAATTAAAAGCTGATGAAATATATGCTATATATGGTTTAATAGACATTGCAAAATGCCAAAACGTCAAAGAGGTATGCACCACTACCAATAATACTACCACTAAGATCAAAATTATGAAGCCAATAAAAAGAAAACGAAAATATATTCCAAAGATGAAGTGTGTAGTTGAGGGTTGTAAAGCATTGAGCAGAGGCAATGGAGTTGGCAAAAATGGTGAATATTGTCTTCGTCATGGAGGGAGAAGATATCCTAGGAAATGCACACACGATGGATGCAATCATTATATACTCAGGAGCAAACTTTGTGCCAAACACTACTGGGAGAAAGAATTAAGGTTGCACAACACAGGGGTAGTGGACAATCAACAACAGGTAAACTGCACCCTGCCAAAGCAGGAATAATGCTTCAAATGATTGTTGCTATTATTATCTGTAACATTATTGTGTTCACACATATCCCCTTTACCTCGTTTGATACCATGTGCAATATTAGGCTACAACGTCAATTGTATATATACTCATTATCCACCCAAAAACACTTGATAGATAATAAACTTTTAAACACTATCAGTTCTTTGACGATCTGATAGTATACTTATATTAATTGTATGTCAGATTTATTGGCTGTTGATGTTGTATATGGGGTATCATCATGTTAGAGATTGTGTCTGTGTGGGTAGAGCAGAATAATCGGGAGATGATACAACACAAGCAATATATTTTTCGTATTCATTTGCTAGTGTACCCCCAATTGTACTAAATGTGTGGCTCATTATCAACCACCAAACAATACTATCATATAATTTATCAGTTTACCTTAACAAGGCAACTCCAAACCGATCTTTGTGTCCTCTGTCCGTCTGTCTGTGGACAATTAAAAGAATAAAAAACCGTTTGTTAGCCAAAAAAGAAAAACAAGACAAGGATAGAACAACAAGACCAGTGTCAAGGAAAGAACAACAAGACCAGCGAAGGCCTGTCTGTAGGACACAAACTTACATTTCCCAAAACAAGTATATATACTTGTGTGTTGGACTGTGTGAACACTTCAAAAATACAATTCATTCCTATGATTGACCGCAAGTCACCAGATGTTCAAAACGGTCCAAGGGATGTAGCAAGCCATGTCAAAGATATTATAGAAGGTATTGACATGTTGTCGGTATCTGATAGTGCCAAGGCAATACCCCCAAGGGTTATAGAGAGCCATTCACTTTTCGGTTTTCCCAAACGTATAAGCGAATGGTTGGGGCGCTGTGATGGTGGGGCACACCCTTTTTGACGGGCTGTAGGCCTCACCAGCGGGGTGCCTACCGAGACCCATAACCCCGCTCCAATAGATGTTCTTACCCCACTACGTAGCAATAAGCCTTAAAATATAATTGCTTAGTACTATTTTTGAGAGGGGGAAGTTTGGAACCTTTGGAAGAGAGGGGAAATTTGACCCTAAAGGAATAAATGGCACACGACTATTCTAGCTCATGCAGGTCACTATTATTTGTTATCAATTCCCATAGGTAAAAATAGTACTACAACATTAGATAACCAAGAATGAGGCACCCACAATATCAACCACAATAAATACGTACCCAACCAATGATTCTTACCACCAATTACACAATTAATGCCTTGGCACCCTCAAGTCTTTTGTCGAAAGATACTTTTAGCTTGCAGACGCTTGCAGATCTTCAGAGAAGCAAGATAACAGTTGTACTCGCTCTTGTTTCTGACTGAAAGAATCATGAACTTCAGCTCGTTTGATAAAACACTCATTTATATGTACGGCTCAACTTTTTTCGATAAGTTTGAAAAAAGTCGGGTTTGCAAATTTCTTTCAATATCTCATCGTCAATATCACTCGACTCCAGTACCTTTTCTCTCCCTAGTTGAAACTTATCAACAGTGCTGATGCAATTATCGTCTACGCATGATGAAGCACACTGCCGCAGATTTCTCCAGTATCGACGAAATTTGCCTCTTGCTCTTAGTGAGACTAAAAATCTCTCATACTCAAATTCTGCTAAACTTTGATTTGGGGCCTGTTCACTCTGGAAAAATCCTTTGGGAAATCTTTGGCTGATGGCCAAAATTTTCTCCCTAATACCAGATTGAGGGAACCATAAGTCTATCGAGCTTTGTACACAATAGTGTCTACTACGGACTAAATCTTGGAACAAAGACATCCACTCAGGGTCACAGAGTATCCAGGTTGGGTTTAACGGAAAAGTGAACCCTTCTTGAATTTTCCTATGGAGTATGCACATAAGTTCTTTCTTGTCGACGTATCTCCATATTTGTTTGCCGGGGAAAATAATCAAAAACTTGTCTCCTGGCAATTGGGGGAAGGAAAAATTGAAACAGTCAGGTCCGTGTCGAACTACTCCAGTCTTGGCTGATTGAGCACACGCCTCTACCAATGAGCACGATATAGGATCCCCAAATCCTAACCTAGGCATTGATGGATAAAATCCATTGGAAGCTGCATGTTTAAGTATCTCCAACCAACGAGTTGCCCAAGACTCTGGTCTCTTATGATTCTCAAGGATCCACTCAATTTGGGACACATACCAATACATTAGGTCAACTTGTTCTGGCACCATTTTCTCAGCATATGAAATTTTTTTAGATGCAATTAATAAGCAGTCGAAATTAGAAACAACCGGAGCAACTTTGCCATCTTCTTCATATGCCATGACCAGCATACTTGCATCAAATGGATCATCCTCTGAGGTTTGATACAAGACAGGCAGCGGTTCATCAGTATTCTGCTGCCTCAAAGCTGCAAAATTCATGTCCTGACAAATGGGTCGTGAATATTGACCTGAATCGAAATTTGATCCAGGATTCCTTGATAAGTCCCTTCCTTCAACAAGACCCTCCCACAAGACTCTACAAGGGACTTCAATGCAATAAACCTCAGGACCATAATCATCATTTAGTTCAACCTTGGGGTTTTCTAGCTCATATGCTAAGGATTTAGCTGTAAAATTGAGTTCTTCTCTTAATATCGCATTTGTATCACAACCGAACTTTGCTCTCGCCAATAGAAACTTGGCTTGCACAACTCGTAATGTCAGGTCTTTTGAAACCTTTCCAAGAAAAGTTCCAACTCTATTTCTTGAGCCTTGACTCTTGAAAAAAATTTTAGTTCGGTCCTCTTTTGGAATTATACGTATCAGCTCCTTATGATTTTCTTGTTGGATTTGCAAAAATGGAACATAACCCGACAGTACACCTTTATCTGCAGTTGCCACTTTAATATTGAGACCTTTTCCAACTCCATCACCTCTCATCATTTTGGCAATAGCATCTGCACTTGTTTGTCGCCAAACAGAAAAAAATGCAACTTCTTCTGATCGATACGTCAACGTCACATCATTGAAGAAACTTCTAATTTGCCAACGAGGATCGAGCCTTTTTAAGGATGACATCCACTGTCGTATCTTTTCTCCCAGTGATTGGTGTGGTTCAGTTAGTGCCGGCGGACAATATAAAGGACGCGAACCACAACTTAGCTTTTTCTTTATGCATTTCTTATTTAAACTGAATAAGTTCTTTCTTAAAGTTGGAGGTTTCGACGCAGACTGTTGCCACCTCAACTTAGTCGTGTCAGGGAGTGGCCGGCTTGCTTTGTGCTCATCCTCACCTTTGTCCCATGGCAGTATTCTATTATTCCCAAGACAGCTGAGACATGTTTCAGAGTTTCCTTCGGCCATAGAACTTCCTTTTAAATGCCATTTAGAATCAAGGTGAAAAAGGGAAAGTGACATCGCTAGATGGAATGCGACTTCATTATGATAACCAGGTTTTAACCCTGGATCTTCCGCAATAGAAATTTTACTTTGGAAAAGGGCGTGATTTTTAACACCATATGAGCATGTTTCGTCAAAAATATTTATGAGTCTGCAAATTTTGATCTTTTCTTTCCCTGAACCCGATCGCCCCACCTCAAGACTATCTAAGTCCAATCTCGGAGCAACTTCACTATTTACGAATGGCAAATGAACATTACTCCCATTACCTTGTGCAATAGAATTATTGAGCGCACATACTGGAAGAAGATGTGAAGGAACGATGACAGAAGATTTTTTTTGCATGCCCTCCATCACATATGAATCGATATCATTGTCATTTACATCGAGATGACTCAAAGTATCATTTAGCCTTAACACTTTCTTTAGAGCCAAAGCGCCCTTGTTCCCAATATTATTTCCTCTCAAACAAATAAACAAGATCGTTTTGCTCCTAATAAGTATCTGAGCTAAAGAAATAGCACTACCGTCACCAAGTTTGTTGTTGGCAAGAGAAATATGTGTTACGTAAGAATTTTTATGGAGTAAGTACAGTAGTTTTGCCGCATCGAAGTCATTGAGTCCACTATCATTCAATTTTATTTGTCTCAAGTTTGGAGAATTTGCTCTTACTTGTTTAATTACCTGAAAAATGTTGGGATTTTCATGTTTGCCTAGTCGACTATCTTTGGTCTGACTTAAGGCTATGTCATCGCAATCAGACCCACTTTCATCACTAACATGACTACTTGTCTCTACATCTGATTCCATAGATCCCATTTCAGTTATTGGCGTTAGGATTGTCATTGTGGGTTCATTATAGTACTCTAGGTCATCATCTGAAGAGTTTTCATCATCATCGGGGTCTCTTATCCGGGCAATGTTTGTTACCGGCTTGGCGTTTTGGTCCTCGCCTGAAGACACTGAGCTGAAGGATGCATCAGAATGCCTACTTTCATCGTCACTATTATCATTATCGAAGCCCTCTACCTGGGGTGCATCCGATATTGCTCCTTTCTGGTTGGTCATGATGATTTCTGAAGAATTATCATTTCCCTGGTGAAGGGACGGTCGGCGTACTCGAAATCGACTTCTTTTACCCTCTTCCTCCTCATCTGCTTCGCTTTTACTCCCCCCTAAGAAGTCGTCGAAATGTAAGCTGATTTCTGGCATTTCTTGACTTATACTACGCATAGACTGCCCTCTCTCGTTCACAATTTTCGGAGCCTCAAATATGTGCTCATCGTCACTACCTGTATTGTCCTCTGTAGTAGAACTGTCTTTTCGCTTAGATTCTACATTATAGTGAGCTTCATTTGAGGATTTCAGGTTCGCCATCATCGACGCAAAACGCGATGAACCTACGCTCTTTTTTGAGGCATCATCATTTTGCGAATCAATCGATTCTTCACTGGCAACACTCGTCACACTAGAGCGCAGGTTCGAATTAGCATTGGCTAGTAGTTCTGTTTTTAACGAATACGACAATTCCCCACCAACATCACGAACAGATGTTGTTGAGATTTTCTTTTGCTGCCTTGTTGTGTCTTTAGAATCAGCGAAACAGCCAATCTGTGTTTCGCGAAGACATGATGATAATACTTTGCTTTTGGCAGTTGGAGGACTTTGGCTTCGAATTTGTCGTCGTTCTTCCAAAAAATTTGCATCAAATGCCAGCATTTTTTGTCTTTTGACATTTTTTAATAAATCAGAGACCTTCACGTCAACTTCTTGATCCAGGATCTCTATTTTATCAGAAGGCCCATTGATACACTTAGTATTCCCACAAATACGACCCTTGATATGCCCAATTTGATCATCTTCAATGGAGGGACTAAAGTCCACAATTAGGTTTCCTTCGTCAATTTCTTCCTCCAGCGCCTTTGACACTTCAATGCCCAATCTCAATAAATTATTGTCTGTACTTACGTCACAGTCACTCAGACGAGACTCGACCAAGCTTGACGAAGGACAATTCTCTAATTCAGGCGGCAGTGCCGCACTCGTTGATTCAGATAGGTCGCTAAGCTGCCTAGAACTCTCAGATGAAAAATAAGATTCTTCATCTTCGCTATAATATGACAAAGATGACCGACTCAGCGATTCACGCCGATGATAAGTACCACAACCATAAGATGAGCTAGAGTCAGATATCTCGTCCTCATCTAGCTGCGACTTCAATGAAATGTCGCTTCCATGGACACTGCTTTGTTTGCTGTAAGAAATCGTACCGACGCTAAGGGATTGCTCTTTCCCACTGCTGTAAGTATCACTGCTTTCCTCAGAAGAGTCACAATATTGATTGTTTTTTTTAGACTTGGCCTTGTTGCTATTGGTACTCAATTTCTTTCCCTTTACAACAGCTAGTGCAGCAGAAGCAACAGCCCATTTCTTCTTCGGCATCTCAAAATTCTATGATAAAATCTAGACTTTTAGCCAAATCAGCATGTTTAGTGTGCACTTTGCGAACGGTCTAATCTGACGCTGGTCAAAGAATTTTATATCAAACTGATTAGAATATTAGACTCCACACAGGAAGAAGCGAGATTGGGGGGCTGATTTGTAGGTTGCCCCCCAACGGCAAAAAATTCTCCCCCCGAACGGCAAAAAATTGCCGCGGCCAGAGACGCTTTTTGCCGCGGCAAATAAGAGATTGTATGTGAACCTATCGAATGGCCTTTAATACATGACGGCAGTGGCCGCTATAGACCGACCATCTTATATACCCTCTCTAGGTGCTTGCCGGTGGTATTGCAATCGGCGATCTCAACAAAATTAAGGATAGGTGTCAAATTATAGATGAACATCAAAAAGTGCACATCATGTGTTCATACACATATGACTAAGATATAAGGATTGGACGATACCAGCGAGTATTTACAGATATATACAGTAAAAATAAATCAATAATGTAGTTTGGATATTATATAAGTATAAGGTTGAAAATACAAAACAGATATACCAAACATTGCAATAAACCATAAGCATACATCTATCCGTCGTACGAGTTCATAGGACGCTATTATTGATGCCCTACTGCTCGTGGCAAAAGCACGGCAAATTGCTACGGCAAAAAATAATTTGCCGTTAGGGGGGATGTTTTTGCCGTTGGGGGGCACTACCCCTCAGCCCCCAATCTCGCTTCTTCCAGATGAGTCAACTTCTTATCTACCATGGCGGTACTACTTACCCTTTCCCGTTAATAACTACCAACTACCCTACTTGTGCAAGGCCGGGCGTGCTTCACACACTGATTTTAGTTTAGTAGAATTACGATAAGTAATCCAAATGCTCTAAAAATGCATCGTTTTCCAGTTTTAGCTCTTTTTTTGTGAGCTCTTTTTTGTACAGTACGATTTTTCCGTATTGTTTTGTAACTATCGTATCGGAATCTAGGCAAGAAATTTACCCCCATGTGGCTGTAAAAGTATAACAGAGGGCCCTAGAATCATGCTGGGAGTGTTCATCACTTTGTTATACACTTATACAATGCCAATCAATTACTATTCTAGCAAGCCTACATCTCTGAGGTGCCACTTGATGGCCAAACGTTGGATGAAAGTCAGCAGAAGTAAATTGGAATCTGAGGCAAGAAATTTACCCCCATGTGGCTGTAAAAGTATGACAGAGGGCCCTAGAATCATGCTGGGAGTGTTCATCACTTTGTTATACACTTATATAATGCCAATCAATTACTATTCTAGCAAGCCTACATCTCTGAGGTGCCACTTGATTTTTCTAGTACTACTGAAATAAAAAAGTACCATTTTCCCTTATGCGAGTGGTTGGGTTCCGCTACGTCAAAATCTGGGGACCAAAGCGCTGTGATGGTGGGGAACACCCCTTTTTGACGTGGCTGTAGGCCTCACCAGACACATAACCCCGATCCAATAGATGTTCTTACCCCACTACTTACCTCTCTCTTGGGTTATGTGAGCCGTACCAATAAGCATTTGAATAGGTCTAATTGACCGTTGCAAGAATCAATTTGGCAATTTGGCCCATGGAAACACCATATTTAGGACCGTATTTACATAGTATCGTACCGTACAAAAAAGAGCTCCTATAAAAAAAGAGCTAATTGGATTACATTATGCTCGCTATGTAGAGTTTGGCTATATCCTTTTTTTCTACACAGTCCACAGTACCTGACAGAAAATGGCAACACAAGCATGAAATAGCTCTCTACTTGTCGACACTCCAGCCGCCTCATGTAGTCCACATCTCCATTGAGTATTGATCAACACCGGGTAATAAACAAATAGGACTTGTAAACAATTGGACTTGGACTATAAATATAAAGTTGTAACCTTCTTTAATTCTGTCTTAAGAGAGACACAAGTCAAAAGTGAAGGTAGGTAATACTATCGTTTTAAGTACTAGGTATACCCCGTTTAGATAAGATTATTGCTATCATATCACACATCATTTTATTGTTTTAGTATACCCTTTTCCTTGTTTGATACCATGTGCAATATTAGACTACAACGTCGATTGTATGTATACTCATTATCCACCCAAAAACACTTGATAGATAATAAACTTTTGAACACTATCAGTTCTTCGACGATCTGATAGTATACTTATATTAATTGTATGTCAGATTTATTGGCTGTTGATGTTGTATATGGGGTATCATCGTGTTAGAGATTGGATGGGTAGAGCAGAATAATAATAATCGGGAGATGATACAACACAAGCAATATATTTTCGTAGTATTCGTATGCTAGTGTACCCCCAATTGTACTAAATGTGTGGCTCATTATCAACCACCAAACAATACTATCATATAATTTATCCCATCATCGAGGTAGTACCATAGCCGCTTCCTACCTCTACTACTAAGCTATTTACCGTGATATAGTTATGATAAAAATAAATACACCAATATATCTATACTAGATACCAACGATAGTCGCGATGGTGTCGAATTCTCTTACACAAGAGCACCCCAAAGTTAAACTCCTGCATTGCAATTATAGGCTACTTTGATCATATACCATAATATAAATTTAATATAAACGATATTAGACGCGGATATGATATCGCTTTGGTACTATACCTCGATGATGGGACCTCAATCCTGCTTCGGGCAGGGTGCAGTTTACCTGTTGTTGAGTGCCACTAAATGTCGTTTTTGTTGATAGCTTGTTGATATAGCTAGAGATTCACTGCTGGCCAAGGCCCAAGACTGTAGCCACTCTAATGTGGCTTTTAAAAGCGAGGGTCCTCAAGTCTGCTAGTTAGAATAGCTAATAGGTGAATATAGTAAAATACAGGCCAACTTGTTCTTACTGTGTTTTTTACACTTAATTATCAATTATCAAAGGACAAAACAGCAAACAACCCTCGCTGGTTAATTAGACTCCCATTTGAGTTCCAACAATAACAGCATTTGTGTGCTTGAGAAACAAATACTGATCCGTCGATGGCTGTTCAAACTCAGCCTTCGCTCGTTCCTGCTGCCACTCCACCAAATGACCATCTGTGTCAACGACAGTGGATTATTGTTCGTTACCCGACATAGCAACAGCGCGTAGCTTAGTTATTGACTATGGTTGTATATCCCTAGATCGATATACGTGTTCTACTTGACAGTATTACTTGGTTCTTTACAATTATTCCTACTATGAGAGGCATTACATTCCTCAACAAAATAGCGATTCAACGTGTACAAGATCTTCTTCAATAAGAATCCTCAAAGAGTATCGATATACTAACAAACGGGTGTCCATAGCTAAGTGGGATGATCAGAATGGCACTGTTGTTGTCACTCCCCTGTCATTCTAGGTCCTACCAATCTTAAATTCTTCTAATACATCCTCGGGACAAGTGAGTGATGGTCCCACATAGTTCATGTTTGACATCTGTCCAAACATATGGAGAGTCCAAACATATCAATCTCCATAGCAGCAAATCTGTCGGGGTCTCCAAACATAATCCCTTCCGCAATAATTCTTGATCCAAAGCCATGCATCCGCATGAACTCTACCAGTGTTGGGTGTAGTATTAGTGTATGATCACTGATACGCGTGCTGTCCTGGGTGTAGCCGTGCCATGGTGACTTGATAATCATGGTGAGGTGTTTTACCATGTTGTGTTGGAATGCAAGCTGCCTGATGCGTTGGTTAAGCTTCGTCTTGGGGTTTCCTGATCTTCCTGTCATTATCTAGTGGACGTTGAGCCGGTGGGTGATCTCGTCAGATCTAGCCTCGGTGATTGAGGACTCATTACGTATCTGGAATGTTGTCCAGCTGCCGGTGTATGCCGTGTTGCCTCCAGAGGGTAGCCGTACAATGTTGCCGTCATCGTCCCTCGATGGTGCCTGCCGTGGTGGTGACGTCCTGTATCCACCTTGTGGATAATTTTCCTTAAATGCATCGGCAATTAATCTCCCCTCCTTGTCTCCCCGTATACTTACCTCCCGTAGCTCCTTGAGTACTGCCTCAAGTTGGTGACGTGCTACCTTCTTATATGCCCATAATTCCTCAAGTTCACGGATTACCTCATTATTTTTGAAACTTACCTGTCCAATTGTCTCGGGGGAATTGTCAATGTTGTCGGTGTCTACCGTGTCCTCTATGGAGTCACAGTCTTCTGTCATGGAAGTGTCGTCTGACTCGTCATCGTGGGGTGGTAGCCTTGTCGGTTCATTCACTGTACTTGATGGGATGATGCTGATTGAGGGGATAGTAAGTGGCTGGTCATACTTACTCGGGTTCCATACATCACTTCCCGTGAGGTAAATGCGCCTCATGTTCATTACTTCCATATCCTTGGGGTACCTTAATCACACTATAGACTATCGGTGAATAGTAGGGGGATAACATCTCCTTCCGGAGTTGTGACGGATGGTGGGGTACCAAACCTTGGGGATCGATCTTCAACAATCATGCCTTGATCCGTAAGCTGTAGCGTTGAGTGTATGGCATGTTGATTCCCTGGGTCATGGGCATACTCTGAGAATATTGCCAATACTTCCTCATTGGTACTGAGCCTGATGGTGCTGGCAAATGTGCCGATCGGTATGTTGGACACGACCCTGCCTTGGAATCCGAATAGGTCAACACGTCGTTCAGGTGTTACATAATTCAGCAACCTCATGCCCGGTCCCGATACTCCTCGGTTGTTACCCCCGTCCACGGTGCTCGTTTCCGTCGTATTATCTTCCTCCCCATTGTTATCTTCATCACCATTATCACCATTACCGTCTACCTCCTCATTTGTTGGCTCCCCGTTTGCTGTCCTTGACCCGATCGTTTCCCTCATGCCTGCCCATGAGTCTACTTCCTCCCCGTCATTGGCCACCATCATACTTACCCCGTGTGAAAGCACTTCAGCCGCTACCGTCATCGTGGGTACAGTTCCTTGCATCCTACCTCCCCATTCTAAGATGTCCATCATCAAAGTACTCTCCCCACTTCCCACGCGATTCTGTCCACATCCCTCATAATTCTTGAGTGCCAAGTAGAGTAGTGGCGTGGTAGATAAATTCTTGTGGTAACTAGATCATATTCCTGATCAAAGTATTCTTCCCATGGACGAGAATTAATTACAACCGCCATACGAGCACGTCTGGGCTTGGGGATACGCCAAAACAGGCTCTTGTAGTTCTTATCACTGCTGCCGCTACTCTCCTCAGTTCCTGCGGGTGATGATTTATCATTAGGCGTAGAAACTCTTGGCGGTAAGGACATTGAAGGTGTTGCATTCTTCGGATGGTTTGGGTGTGTAAAACGTATCGTTGGACAGGGCTACTGGTGCATTACCTGGTTGATGGGTAACATTGCTGACGTCGTACCGTCCCCTCTCTAGGAAGTTTGTCTCATATTGTTGATCAATGGAGGGGACGTGGTCAGGGAATTCATGGAATGCAACGTGCTACCGATTAGATGGGCTTCGTAGTGCGGATGGAGGCGGGGATGGTTGTTCAGCAGAAGGTGATCCTTGAGGGGCACTCCTTGTGTTGCATGGGGACATGCCTGGGCGGGAACGGAGGATGATGTCCTTATCCCTCTGTTGGAGTTGATCCCAGATACGTCTCGCTTCGGGTGATAAACTATCCCATGTGGCCTTGTTCATCTTCACACCCCTCATGAAGGTGGCAAAAACTATTTCTTCTTCTACATTACCGTCACCATTGGGTAGTACTTCATGGGCATTGATTTCTTGTGGTGAATCATCAACAACGTTCTCCTCAATGTCTTCACCAAGGATCTTCGCTAGATGGATGTTCCTTGAGGGTGTACCTCTTCTTCCTCGGTTGGCCGCCTTAAAATCCTTATCTACTCTAGTTGCAACGTTGAAATACATCTGGATTTTATCAATGGGCAACGGGGTATGACCATTGTTTTGAAGGCCAGTACACATGATGTCAACCATGTTGTTTATATCCTGCAGCTCGGGAACATTTCTGATGAAGCGCTTCAGGTACACTAATGTTTAAGTATCACTGATGTATTGGCCTGGAGAAGCTAAGCTGTTGAAGTCCTCTATCTTGGCTTTATACTTCTCTGCATGCTTAGCAGTAAAGGCTGACGCCTATTCTCGGGGATCGTTCCATCCATGATGCTACTTTCCATCTCATCGAGGTTGCTGATTACCATCTGCGATGCCTCCCCAGTGTAGTAATTACATAACTTTTTGTATATGGTCTGTGCATCCTTATCACCTTTATGTTCCTTGACAATACACAGGCCTTTTGTCTCCTTGACGAGTTTGACAAACACCGTGTACATGTGACCCTGCATCTTCTCGAATACATCCTCATCATCTGATCCTGATGGGGGAGAATAATATTCATCAAGCACCTTATCCACGCCGTGGATATGAGGGGGGCAGCGAGTTGACGGTCAAACTCGGGCCACTCCATAACTTCCTTGAGGGGCATTGTGTAATCACTTATTGGTCTCTTCTCTCTGTTGAACTGGGCGAGGGCGTGGTTGATGACTCGTCTTGCCGGTGGGTTTGCGGGTTGGGAAGATCCCGGGGAATTACTTCTTGAACGGTTGTTGTTGTTGTTGTTGTTGTTGTTGTTGTTGTTGTTGTTGTTGTTGTTGTTGTTGTTGTTGTTGTTGTTGTTGTTGTTGTTGTTGTTGTTGTTGTTGTTGTTGTTGTTGTTGTTGTTGTTGTGGGTTCTTGTCCTCATTTCATACACTCTTATCATGAGGTCAGGATCAGGTGCCACAGGGGTGTTTGCTAGGTCATCATGATGGCCGATGAATGTTAGAAAGTCTTCTCTTGTTGTGGTAGTAATATCAACATGGCCGGCAACTGCTGGCGGACCATGCCAGTTTTGGCTGTAGTTCCAAAAGGAATCTATTGCTTTTAGTTCATCTACTTGATCATCTGATAGGGTTTCACTCTCCCCATTGTCACCGACAAATGTTGTCTGTTGTAATCTAGGACAACGCATAACACTACGTAAACCACACAGATTAGTTTTGTTCTCCCCACGGAGAAGAAGTTGAACATCATTATCAGAGCCTAGCCATACCCAGATGATATGTTGGTATTCCTCCTGTTGACGGATTGTAGTTGATGCCATACTGTTATGTTGTTGTTCCTCCTACCACTTTAATTATTTACACCTGAATTATAAAGATAAAAAGATCTCTTTTGACAGATCTTCCTTCTCAAAGCCTGCAATAATTAACTGACCGTAATATTCCAACAGAGCGAATCTTAGTTATTGCAATATACATCAAACAGTTCGAGCTAATCTAAGATTAGGAGATAAAGTCTCGAGGCTGCTTAATCTGTCAACAACAGTGGATTATCGTTCGTTACCCGACATAGCAACAGCGCGTAGCTTAGTTATTGACTATGGTTGTATATCCCTAGATCGATATACGTGTTCTACTTGACAGTATTACTTGGTTCTTTACAATTATTCCTACTATGAGAGGCATTACATTCCTCAACAAAATAGCGATTCAACGTGTACAAGATCTTCTTCAATAAGTATCCTCAAAGAGTATAGATATACTGACAAACGGGTGTCTGTAGCTAAGTGGGATGATCAGAATGACACTGTTGTTGTCAATCTGAGTTACAGAGAAGCTCATTTTGAAGTTTGGGGTTCTTGTACTGCCTATGACCAAGGAAGAAAACCACAAAGTCAGAGATACTCTTGAATTTCCTCCCACGCCTCCTCTCTTCTGCCTTCATCATACAAAAAGCGTCCCAAGCCCTTCCAAACCTTTTTCTGGAGTAACTGGTTAACTGATCGACGGTGTAGCAATCTTCATGGCAAAGAAGGCAAGTGGCGCCATTAAATACTTTTCTAACAGCACGGGGGAGTCTTTCGACTGTGGTGGATCAAGTTTTACTGGACAGGAAAGGTATTTGCTCCTCTGTTGGTTCTCCGTCACCAATCCAACATACCTCTTCTGATGAGGTGTTATTGTTTGTATCCTCTTGGTGAGCCTGTGGCTGTTGCAATTGACACAACTCCTTTCCCGACCCAACAAGGAAATGTATTTGCTCCTCTGTTAGTTCTCCAACACCAATACAGTGTACATTGTCCATGGTGGGTATATATCAACTTTCAAAGAACTAAATTGTATTGGGTAATGTAAGAAATGTATTATGTTGTGCAAAAGCAATTGATGTGTGTGTGATAGCTTTCGTTAAATTATAAGGTGGCAAAGTGGACAAGAAATGCTATTGCTATCCTGATCTTGTCCCGGTTCTTACATTACCCAATAC
>Ga0214481_100189_pt1 | contig 31702 bp, 22 predicted proteins | sample M1_20Mar14CPVII9_4_FD_165057 | JGI IMG/M metagenome (GOLD analysis project Ga0214481, IMG submission 165057) | Marine eukaryotic communities from Monterey Bay, California, United States - M1_20Mar14CPVII9sort6BwellG10 | ecosystem: Environmental > Aquatic > Marine > Unclassified | place: USA...
TATTAGAAGCTCCCAACTCCAACTTGAGAGATCTTAGTCTGATTGGCAACAATATTGATGATGAAGCATTGGTCGCTTTTGCGGATGCTTTGAAGAACAACCGATCATTCAAAACTTTATCCCTTGGCGCTCTTCCATTTGAGCCTGTGCAAGTTTAATCTCTTCTAATTCCTGCCTAAGACGAGTCTCCACATACAATAAAGGCATACCTCTAACAAATTGGTAGATGGTTGAGAGTTTCCTCGGTCCAATATTGGGCTCAAAGCCCCTCCTCGGCATTTCAATAGTAGATGCCCTCTGAAACCAGCCAATCATTAGAGGTAGCACTTTGAATTCCCATTCAAAGTACGGTATCATATCAAAGTCATCGTGATGCTGAAGTATCTTAATCATTGCAACTTTTTTCTTGTCATCTATTGAGTTCAATTTGAAGTATGGTTGTAATTGGGTCACATATCGAAGGGTATGATTGGATAGGAAGGTTGAATTGATACTTGATTTGTCACAAACAAGTTTGGAAAAAGCTCGTTTCGCTTCTTCTCCAATAGAAGCAGATGTAAGAGCACCAAGGGATAAAGTTTTGAATGATCGGTTGTTCTTCAAAGCATCCGCAAAAGCGACCAATGCTTCATCATCAATATTGTTGCCAATCAGACTAAGATCTCTCAAGTTGGAGTTGGGAGCTTCTAATATGGTTGCAAGCCGCTGCCACCCTCTTGATGTAACGGAAGTATTACCAGATAGTCTCAGCAAATTTAAACTGCAATTCTTCAATGCAGGTACCAAAGCATCAATCGCCTCATTATTGATTCCATTATCATCAAGATCAAGAGTTTGTAACTCGGTACATGAATGTTGTAATAGTGTTGCCAATACCATACAACCGTTTGTCCTAATGCGATTCCCATTCAGGTGAAACTCTTGTAGTTTGGGATGCATGCTCAATGATGTAATAATATCCACCGAACCTTCATCGGATATATTGCAGCCTGTCAAATACACCTGTCGTAATGATTTGCTACTACTACTTCCAATTGCCAAGGCTAATAAACGCCATCCATCATCTCCCAAAGTACATTCATTTATCACTAGGTTGGTAAGGTTTTTATTGTTTTCAAAGAAAGGTCCAAGCATTGTGAATATCTCGCCGCCCAATAAGGTCCATCGATTAAAATCTAAGCTAGTAATCGATTTGTTGTTGTTTAGCCCCATGATAAATGGCTTGATAATATCAATACTCATACCTTCAACAAATCTAAAGTATAGCTCCTTTAAATGATTGTTTTTGCCAATAAAGTATCCCAACCAGCCCATATCTTTAGCACCTTCGGGAACATAGTCTATACAATCTTCCCCCGTCTCGCCTGCATCAAGGTCGATTTCTTGCTCATTTTGTATATACAACACTTCACTATCACCCTCACAGTTTCTTTTGATACGACTAAGTACTATCCTATTATTGACATTTGTTGCAATGTCTTCTACATTGATACTATCTGCCTGTGCATCGTACTGTATAGTATTCATATGAATATGTTGATTAACCTTTCTTCCCAAACTTATTTATAGCTTTTTGCTTACCTATGTGTTATGTAATATACGAGGATGTATCTGTTTCATAGGAGCGACAGGCGTAAGAGATTATTAGATCAAGTATATCAGATGCACATCACTCCGGTATGAAAGTCAAATTATACTGATTGCAGGAGTATTGACAATTAGCCCCACCTCAACACCTTCACCTGCACAAAAAGTAACTCATGCCCAACCTTGATATCTCCTACCGTCTACTAAATTTTGTACTCACAACTACATACATATAAAACCATATATTCCGTCACTATATCGTACATTGTTCACTTACCAATTCTTAGTAAAAGAGACACAAAAGACGGTGCACAAACACAACATTACTAAACTCAAATGATCAATCAATTGGGAGTCTTTCATGCCCCTGGGCTTATTCTCATTGCCCTGAACTACTGAAAAACCAACGTTATTTCAGGTATTGTATGTTATGTCGGTGGTAGAACTTGATATCGTATTTACGACCGCGTAGTAGACCTTTGTAAGCGGCAAGGAATCTACATTTAGTATATACAAGTAAATTGCAATATATCGATCGGCGGTGGTATTATATAGACCAATATGTTGTCTAAATCCCCAATCAAAAGTCCAATCCAAAAAATATCAACAGCCGGCACCAAATTAGTAACCGCTGCCTCCACTGCAGTACAACACGGTACACAATTATCTCACGCTGTTAAAACAAAGGCAAATAATATAGCAGAAGATTTTGCAAAGGTAGATGAGTTACATAGACGTACCTCTGCTGATAAGAAATTATCACCAAATAAACGCCATCAATATCAATCGAAAAGTTCAACTAAGAAGAGCCCATCAAGGAAGAGTCCAAATCGAAATAATGTAGGTAGTCGAGGTATTAGAGATAGGATTAACATGTTTGAAAGTAGTGATAATATTGGTGGTGGTTATTCACCTCATCGTACGGCGGCGGCGGCGGCGGCGGCTAGTAGGTCTATACCTGAAAAAGAAAATGATACCAACTCAACATTATCAAAGGAGGGTAAGGGATATGCATTCACAAGTAAGGATGGTGTTAAGAAGTTAAGTCCGGTATTACGTCGTAAGAAAAAGGTTAAATCACCTCCTCGTAGTGGCAGTAAATCATCAGAGGATGAAAGAAGGGAGGGTGCAACTAGTAAATCCCCACGTAAAAGGAATAGTCCAAAGAAAAAGCTATCACCACACAAACGAAACTTATATAAATTGGGTGAGGTAGACGATGAAGAGGAAGAAGAGGATGAATCTACATTATTGGGCGAGGCAATTAACACTAGTATTGAGTACGATCAACAACCGAATGACATTATGTTAAGCAGAGACGAGAGGCCAATGTTAGGAACAAGAGGAAAGAGTGAAAGTAGTACATCAAGTTCAAGTTCCAGTGGCATGAAACGTAAAAGTAATCAACTAGACAGTATCAATGAAGACAAACCAGAATTAAACATATCAACGTCATCCAACAAATCAGCAGAGGGTAGTGCTGGCTTACTCTTCACCACCACATCTCAAAAACAGACACATCATCGATGTACAACACCCATCCTTGATAATCAAATACCAACAAAGTTTAATTCCAATGAACGAGATAATACAAAAACACAAAGTCATACATTGATACAATCACCACTACGGAAACATATGAAGGTAGTACATGATTCAGCATGTAGTGGTGCCACTTCTTGTACAATTAAACAACCATTCCCATTATTATTACCAAATGAATTAAATTCAGCTCAAAAGAAACAGTTGGAGTTGAATGAGTTGGGAGGGGGAGAAACAGTAGTGGATGGTAGTGGTAGATCACCATATCTTGATACATTGGGTAATGTATTGGGTACTCCGGGTATGATTACACGTTCTAAGAGTGATCCTACCGCTGATAGTAACACGGGAGATAGTACGGACGACAGAGAAGGTAGAGAGGAGGGGAAGGAGGCAGCGTTAGACTTGTTATCGAGTGCGGCATTCTTGTTTAAAACTTCTAGAAGAAAGTTGATTTAGGTTAGCAGTAGCAGCTAATGAATGGGAAAGAGATGAAGTGTAGGGAATAGGATGAGGCATGGGGAGATTATATGTGGTTTATATGTCGGATATGATAGTGATAGGGACATTTAAGTCTTTCAATGTGATTATAGACTACTAATGATGTACTTTTATCACTACCGCCCGAGTAGTTCCAATATACTACTCTTCCTCGCTTCTAGTTGCCTCTTCCGCTGACCTGGTGATTCTTCTTCCATTTGTGGTAAGATCGAGCAAGAAGGACAGAGCATGAAAGTTAACTCGGCATTGATATCATCCAATTGCTTCCTCAACTGATTCTCGACACACAGAAGAGGCATGTTTCTGACGAATTGGTACCATAGACGCATGAGAGTTGCATTGATCTATTCTCTGCTTCTGCTTCTCCTTTGATAGACTCTGACTCTGCTGCAAAAATCTTCCTAAATGCTCTCTCAAGCCAATAGATCATAAGGGGCAGGATCTTGAACTCCCATTCAAAGAATGGAGACATATCAAGGTTTCGGCCATAGATCTTAATCATTGCAACGAGATTCTTATCTTCTGTTTCATTCAGATGCAGATCTGGTCCAAAGATATCGACTAGATCTTGGCTCATGTTTTCATCTGACATTACCCCCAAATCATTAATGGTGTGATTTGATAGGAAGAGTGAATTGACACTTGACGTATCAAAGAGCAGTTTGGAGAGAGCTTCCCATCCTTTGGCAGTGACTTGATTTCCATCTAAAAAGGGTAAACTGACCAATGTATCGTTATTTGCCAAAGCATCTACCATGAAGGTCAATACTTGGTCATCAATATTGTTCCTATTGATACTGAGTTTGTAAAGACTTTTCAAGTTGGAGTCAGGAGCTATTATGGTGGCAAGATTTTGCCATCCTCTGGGTGTAATTGAGGTGTTGTTCTCAATATAGATTTCTTCTAATCCAGTGCAATTCAACAGTACAGGAACCAACGCATGTATTCCCTCATCATCAATTTCATTATTGCTAAGATCGAGAAGCTTTAGCTCGGTAGCTGAGTTTTTCAGCAGAGTTGATAATGCCATACATCCGATTTTTTTGAGCTGGTTCCCAGACAAATCAATCTCTTGTAAATGAGGATGCATACTCAATGCTGTAATGATATATACCAACCCCTCATCAGAGATATCATTGTCCATTAGTGACACATTTTGTAATGATTGGCTTCTGCTACTTCCAATTGCCAATGCAAGTAGATGTGATCCTTCACCCCCCAACATACACGCATCTACATTGAAGGTGATAAGATTATGATTGTCCCTGAAGAATGATTCTAACATTGTAAACACTCTGCCCCCAAATGTAATACCATCAAAATCTAATTTGTGAATAGATTTGTTGTTGTTTACTCCTCTTAGAAATGACTCAAGAACTTCCGTAACGCTTTCCCCAGAGGTAAGTTCAAAGTCTCTAATATATAACTTTTGTAAACAGGTGTTCCTTCCAATGAAATATCCCAACCATCCCATATCATATACTCCTTCAGGAACATAGTCGGGAAGTATGTGCTCAAATGTTCCTTCTTCTTCATTAATTTCAATTTCATGTTCATTCTGGATGTACAAATCTTGAGTATCCTCTTTGTTACTTCTTATACGATATAGAATAAGTCTATTATCATCATCGGTAGTAATATCTTCAATGTTCATATTTCCGGCCAGTGCTTTTCTGTGTACTTCCAATTGTAAAGTAGTTAACAAGATGTGTAAAATCGATAAAGTTCACAAGATAGATCAGTCTGTAATAGTATGAGGAGACGACTGTATGTATATCACTAATGTTATATACCAATAACTGTCTAATAGTAGAATGATTCTGATTCTCAATCAATTTGTTATTGTTATCTGTTTCTGCAGGAAAGACAAATCAATCAATCAAGAAGAGGAGAAGAACATCAGTGAGATATGTCATAGTCATATCATCGGAAAAGGGGGGTCATAGAATATCTGACACAAATTTAGATACACAAAATCACCAGAAACATCATCTCTATCAAAAGAACATTAATAACATCAAATCACCTCTCACCTAATATAACCTCAAGTCTGCTATTCTAATTCTAAAGGACGAGATCAATGCTAGCAAAGTCAAAGTAAGCTCATGAAGTGGGAATAAAAATGGCTCTACAACGATAATGTCTGCAATTCGCAAGGATAGGTTCCACTACTCTAGTCATTAGTAGCGGGCAAAAGGATCAACTACAAGGTGAGTGAATCAATATTAGAATGAGTAGTGATATTTGAATATATGGTTTTGTATTTGTGTGAATATGAGCTCAAAATTTAGAAGAAGATAGGAGATATTAGGTCGATCGATTATCCGTTAATGCATATCCGCCCTACCCACTGTTCTTTATATATACTACTATATACAACATTTATATAGCAGCGGTGCACTATTTAACATATTATAGACACAATCAATATGAATACTATTCAGATGTACGATACACAGGCCGATACAATTAAAATGGAAGATATTTCTAATGATGGTAACAATAGAGTTATACTTCATCGTATAAAAAGAAAAAATGTGGATGATGATATGATTATAATGAAGTATTATACATATCCAAAATCAACATGATAATGATGGGAAAGATTGTGTCGATTATATTCCCGAAGGTGCTAAGGATATGGGATGGCTGGGATACTTCATTGGTAAAAATGACCATTTGGAGATGTTATTCTTAAGAGATTTTGAAATATGAGTATTGATATCATCAAGCCATTTTTTATGGGGATAAGCAGGAACAAATCAATTACTAACTTAGATATTCGTATAGACATAGATATTGGCGAGATATTTACTATACTGGGTCCTTTCTTTGAGAATGGTCCCCTTATCACCCTCAATGTACGTGAATGTAATTTGGGAGATAATGGGTGGCGCCTGCTGGCATTGGCGATTGGAAGTAGTAAACGCAAATCATTGGAATCTGTGTTATTGGAAAACAGTAATATATCAGATGAGGCTTTGGTGGATATTATTACAGCACTGAGTATGCATCCTCGTTTAGAATTGATTAATTTGGAGGGAAACCGCCTTTGTGCCAAAGGATGTATAGCGCTGGCCACTTTATTGCAAAACTCATGTACAGAGTTACAGACTCTTGATCTCGGTCATAATGAATTAGATGATGAGGGTATCGATGCTTTGGTCCCCGCTTTGAAGAATTGCAGTTATTTGCAAAGTCTAGACATAGGCCACAACTCAGGTTCAAAGTCTCTAATATATAACTTTTGTAAACAGGTGTTCCTTCCAATGAAATATCCCAACCATCCCATATCATATACTCCTTCAGGAACATAGTCGGGAAGTATGTGTTCAAATGTTCCTTCTTCTTCATTAATTTCAATTTCATGTTCATTCTGGATGTACAAATCTTGAGTATCCTCTTTGTTACTTCTTATACGATATAAAATAAGTCTATTATCATCATCGGTAGTAATATCTTCAATGTTCATATTTCCGGCCAGTGCTTTGTTGTGTTCTTCCAACTATGTTGCAGCAATACAAACTTGATCACAAGATAGTGTATCAAAGTTCACAAGATATGGTCAGTCTTCAAAGAGGATCGACGGTAGTATATCACTAATTATATATGCCAATAACTGTCTTAATAAAGGGATGATTCTGGTTCTAATCGAGTTGTTCTTGTTATCTGTTTCTACGAGAAAGACAAATCAAATCAAGCAAGAAGAGGAGAAGAGAACATCATAATCATGAGATATGTCGCATCATCGGAAAAGGGGATAGAATATCTAACAAATTTAGATACACAACATCACCAGAAACATAATCTCTATCAAAAGAACATTAATAACACCCAAACCTCACCTTCCTCAAGTATTCTAAAGTCTAAAGGACAAGCGATGATAGGCGCTTCGCTAATCAAGTAAGCTCATGAAGTGGGAATTAAAAATGGCGATACAACGACCTAATTAGGCCAGAGAGGAGTGGAGTCAATAGTATGGGCAATAGGATCAATACTACACGGTGAGTGAAGCATATTAGAATGAGAAGTGATACTTGAGTGTATGGTTTTATATATGTGTGAATATGAGCTCAAAATTTAGAAGAAGAAAGGAGATATGAGGTCGATTGTAGAGTTACTTTTTCAGATCGATGCAAAGCTGCACAGGTATTGGCCTCAAACTACATACTCACTAACTGTATATGTTTGTTTACTACTTTATTTACCGTAAATGTATATCGCTCTAACCACTGTTCTTTATTTATATAATGTGAACGTCATTATTCTATAAAATTGAGGGACGATAGAAAGAAATTAATTTACAAACACAATATCAACATGAATCCTATACAGTATGAAGCATTGGCAGATAGTATCAAAATAGATGATATTGCAACAAATGATAACAATAGACTTATGCTTAGGCGTATCAAAAGGAACGATAAAAGTGATAGACAAAATTTATGGATCCAAAACCAGCATGATCAAGATGGGGAAGCTTGTGAGGACTATGTTCCTGAGGGTACGAATGATATGGGATGGTTGGGTTACTTTATAGGCAAAAGTGATTACTTCAAGGAGTTGTTCATTACAGTGTTTACACCATCTTCTGGTGCAAGTGTTATGGAAGTACTCGAGCCATTTATTAGAGGGGTAAACAACAACAAATCAATCAGAGAATTAAGTTTCGATAGTGTGGATCTTTTGGGTGGCAAGATGTTCTCAATGTTGAGCCCATTCTTTGAAAACAATCCAAACCTTCGTGGTGTAGCAATAGACAATTGTCACTTGGGAGATGATGGAGCACGTCTATTGACTTTGACACTTGGTAGTTGTACAACCTTGACAAGATTGGCACTAATGAGCAATAATCTCTCCGATGAGAGAATGGTAGATATCATTACAGCATTTAGTATGCATCCTCATCTAAAAGAGGTGTGCTTGAATGGAAATCGCCTTAATAAAAATAGTTGTATGGCATTGACAACATTACTAAAATGTTCTGTTACGGGGTTGAATGTTCTTGACCTTGGCGATGTTGAATTAGATGATGAGGGGATAGATGTTTTAATCCCTGTTCTAAAGAAACATAGCAGTTTACATCAATTATGGCTTAATTCCAATCCTTCAATTACATCAAAAGGATGGCAAATACTTGCATCCATATTAGAAGCTCCCAACTCAAACTTGGAAGAACTATATATTGGTAGCAATAATGTTGATGATGAGGCCTTGGCTATATTTGCTACTGCTCTGGCAAACAACCACACGTTAACATATTTGGTTATAGACAACTACACATCCATTACTGAAAAGGGTTGGGAAAGCTTCTCTAATCTACTTTGTGACACATCGAGTATCAATGCTACCTATCTATCAAATCACACATTCCTGTTCATGGGGATTTTACCAAATTCGAATCCACTTCGACCATCACTTGAATTGAACGACAGAGAGAATAAGAAAGAAATTGCAATGATCAAGATTATACAGAATCATAACGATTTTGATATGTTGCCATTCTTTGAATGGGAGTTCAAAGTCTTACCTCACATGATCATTGGTTCGAGAGAGCACATCTACTATTAGAATGCCCGAGAACTTTGAGCCTAATATTGGGTCAAGGACACTTTCATGCATCTACCAATTTATTAGAGGCATGCCACTATTATATGTAGAGACTCGCCTTAGGGCAGAACTGGAGGATATCAAAGTTGCACAGGCTCAAATGAAAGAGGAACGGGCAATGATTGATCGGCGTAACCGGTTAGCGGAGGTTCGTAAGAAGAGTATCATTTAGCGTCTTGGGCGTAACGCTTAACTGTTCTATCACCTAGATTTGGGTCTTTGGTTTGGGTCTTCAAAGAGCAACAGCTTCTTAGGAAGTAGATAATCAAAGGGCCTCTGGAATATACTAACATAAGTACTAATGCTGGTTCTTCTAGCCTAATGATTAATATCTAACTAATTATTCGAGCTAGCTGCTGCCCCAATATCTTTCTCTATTTCAGCAATGGCTTGCAGTGGTTGATTGTTTCCACTTCCGTTCGCCTTATTACCAGATAGTTGATCAGCTTTAGCGGTGGCTCCCCACTTCGAGTAGCATTCTATTGCCTGTTTCAAGTGGTAGTCTCTATTCGATTCGTCTCCTCTTCGTTTGTAGTATGTACTTGCCATTTCATTTGACAGAGCCTGATCCTGAAGGAATCCGTTCTTCTCTGCCGTGTCTATGGCAGATTTGAAGTGTTGTTCTGCCTTGTTGTACTTCCCATTCAAGGAAGCTAGCTCTGACTCGAGAAGATGTAAGGAATGTACAACATTTGGGTTGCCACGCTTCACCCACTTTCGGATTGTCCTTATCTCTTTCATAGCCTTCATCTTCCACTTCAGCCTAGTAATGACATCTGTCTTTATCAGTTGCGCTGCTTTGACGTATATGAGTGCTACCAAGAAGGTGAACCTTATTCCTGTAAATGTCGCCACAAGAGCAGCCCGAGGTTTACTACCAACTTGATCGGCAAGCTTAAGAGCACCTTCCCATTCTCCAAATATCACCTTGATTTCCATATGTCCGGCATAAATATAACCACACAAAGACTGGTTATCAGTTTTGATTGCAACTTGGAGAATCTCGTCAAAGTTTTGTTCCTCGGGTTCAACCTCACCGCAAAAAATAATCTGGTCATACGATGGCCGGACCCAATTTTTGCCAAAGTCCGGCCATCTATCGTATGACCATACGAATCAACCTAAATTAACTGAAAATGATATCACCACTCTATGGCCATTTCATCTCTACAACCAAGCTATGGCCATCAAACACATTCTGAACGCCAAAGTTACCCTATGGCCACCCTTATGGCCAGACTGATATACGAAAACATGAAAATGCAGCCGTTTTTTATGATTTCGCTTAAATATTCTAACACTGCAACACACATCACCACATCACATATCGACACAACTTAAAAATCACTAAGTAGTATAGAATATACATATACACAAGATAGGCACGGGTGCTGTTACATTATTGGAATGCTCAATTAATCACTGTCGTTTAACATACAGTCATCGTTAGCGCTGAGGCAATGGATATAGACGAGCCTACCATTACTATCGTCGACGACAAACACATCATATTATGTCGTTATCACCCATGTAAACTATCACCATCCTATAATCATCGTCCCTCCACCACCTTTACTTCTTCTAATATCGGTATAACATTACAGAGACTGCCCTATGCTATGCACAACGTCGATTGTAAAGAGAGAGTTTTGCAATAGAGTACCGTCACCATTGCAATGAAGTACTCGTCTAGTATATCGAGTGGAGTAGACTGTATCTACTCATATTATGTTACTTGTTAATAATTTGATGTATTAACATTCGGCAACCTAGGGCGATGATATGGGCTATTAATGGAGTACGTGTATCGAGATTAGATTATGAGATACAAGCATAACACTACCCGATATAGAAGATATAAGAAACGAGAAGGAGGTGTGGTGGTGGACTCTCTGTTGGATGAAAGAATGGTTTAGATTTAGATGCGGTGTATTTGGTAGATTGAAGTAATCCGTTGGCGCTGCGGAGGATATGTGGGTGAGTGATAGATAGAGATGAATGTATTGAAGGCTATTGAAGGCTGCATTTGTATGGGGCGGAGGCAATGGATGTGATATAGAACTATATAGTATAAGAATTAGTAATTCAATATAGAAACAAACCAACGATATTTGCAATAGAATATAGGATACTAATATACTCTGGTTGTAGCCTGGCTATAGGATTTCTGGATGGAGATGATGAATGGTCATAGGTTGGCCATGCAATGATGGCCATAGAATGGTCGCGCATTTCACTGGCCATAGAGTGGCCCTACGGCTCACTGAGATATCATAGGTTGGCCATACGTTTCATGGATACTCATATTGAACATGGTCATATGTTGGCCATAGAGCGGTATCCTAACATCTTTGGCCATCCTACGGCCAGTTCTTAGGTGGCCATAGGATGGTCGCCGGTCGTACGGCCACCCGTATGACCAGATTTCTTTTTGCGGTGCTCCTTGCCTCGAAGTCGCTTTGAGCCCAAGAGGTATATAACATGAATGTCTAACTCTTCTTGTGTATGAATAACAGCACTTGAATCAACAGTCGTTGTATCATTCTGCAGCCCAACAATCGAAGCAATCATCTCTGCTTCTTTATCACCTTCTAGCGGCATTCCACAATAGAAGGTATGAGTAACATGCATGCTCTGGCATATCCCTGCACTCTGACCATCTCCACTCTCAAGGCCCACTCTATACCCTTCAAGTAGTGGATCAAGCGTCTCCCTGAGTGGTTTTGACCAATGATTGATTAAACCCTCACATACAAAGATAGTTCGAGATTTGCACCGTTTCATTTCAGGTTTTGACATTATAAGCTCCGCCGCCTTGGCCATTTCCCTTCCCTGTTTTATCTTCCCAAATCCACCGCATAAGATGACACCGTACCCTGTGAAGGCGTCACAGGTTGAAGCATTTATTCCGTATATTAGACTTGTATCCATCAAGAGGAAGACAAGAAGGGCAAACATAGTAGGCTGGGCCTGTACAATAATGAATAAAAATAAGAACGAGATGAAATATAAGACATCAACACGAATATCCCTGATGATATACTCACTTGATAACAAGATATTTCCATAAGCTCTAATATCCTCTGTCCCATAATGAATCGTTCATTCTTTAATTCAGGTAACTTTGCTAATTCCTCGGCACTTCTATTCCCAAGCAACCATTTAGTTTTCAAATACCCCTTGAGTATTCTTAATACAGATGTCTTCTTATCCTTTGGTGTTTTCAATCCAAGTTGCTTCCGTACATCTATTCCAAGTGCTATTGATTCGTGATAATTCCCAGCTCCTATATCAGTGTGTATGGGGGGGGGGGGGGGGGGGGGGGGTGAGATGAAGGGTATGAGGGTATAAGCAACGAGATTATAAAAAGTGCATAAGATGTGCACAAAATACACCCAACACACATCTTCCTACCCTGCTCAGCCAATATCTTCACTTCATACACACGAAACTTGTCCTTAACCGATATACCCTCAATGCTTAACACTTCATCGATTAATACATTCATATTATCAAAGTCTCCGGTAATATACGCCGCATTAGCAGCCTCACTTGTTAATTTCAACATTGTTTTGAAATCAATATCCCACCCTTGTTCACCTAATTGTTCTCTACCTGTTAAGAAAAAGACTGCGGCTGCATCAAATGCAGCATTATCTAACGCTTTCATACCCGCTATTAGATTCTTAGTGGCCACATCTATCCGTTCTTCATCCGTTGGATTTGTACTACTTAATGTATTGAAACTCATATTAAAATCTGCAGGTTGTGTGGTACATGTCGAGGGCAATGTAGGGGATTTTCCACTACTAACAGAACCTTGACTACCCCCTAATACAATATTCCTCGTACCAGGTCGTGATGGATCCCAATGAAGGTTCGAGGGCATATTGGGGTCTAATACAGATATTGGTTTTGGTATTTTAATTGATTGGAAGGGAACTGTGGTGGGCGTGGTTATGGCACTTATACCACCAATACTTGCAGTTGCATGTGGGAGTACACCGCCTTTATTTGCTTCATCGTCGTAGTGTAAACCTAGTGTATCATGGTCGGTATAGTCTGAATCTGAATCAATCTCTTCGTCTTCACTAATTTGTTTTGCTTGCGACTGAGATAAACTTTGAGTAGGCGTTGACGGTTTAGGCTGTAGAGGAAGCCCGTTAATAGTATCTTCCATTTCTCGAGACTGCTCTAAACTAACTACTTTGTCTCCTTTTGTCATATTAAATTATTGTCGTCAAGATATTCTAATCTAAGTGTTGCAAATTGCAATTGCTCTATTGAGTGAGGCACTAGCCCTTTTCTAAATAATGCGAGTAGCACTTATTATCGGGCGGCCGTAATATAATACTTCAAATACCTACTCATTGCAATCTACCGCCATGTTCACTTCGTCGACAAAGGCCTATGGCACAACAGCAAATCACAATCACAACTCACTCGGCAAATCTTTTGGAGGGATGTTGTGCGGATAGAATTCAACTAAGACTTACAATGAGGTCGATACGTACACTCTCATAAAACTGAAGAACTCTCCCTATTGCAAACAGTAAGGCTGACGGCTGACTGTAGCAGCTGACCCCACAGTGTAAACAACAAGTATGTCATTACGGCAACGCGGCCAAAGGCCAAGCGAGGCCACAAACGAGGGTGGGTATTATGCCGGTGGCGTCGGTGGTGGTCAGGGTTCATCACCGTATAATACCGCCATGAATCAACAACAATCTCAACAATACTCACCTCCACCACCAAACAGTGGCTACCAACAACAACAACAAACACCAAGTAGTGGATATCAAACACAAAGTACACCAAGTGGTGGATATTACGGCAACAATACGCCTGCCACGCCAAGTACAGGATATGCCTACACTAATAACAATGTTGCCACGCCTCAACAACAAACACAAGGTGCACCATCCTACTTGAGTCAAACTGCGCCACCAGCCTACCATCAGCAAAACTCCAATGGTTCATATGGTAATAATCAAGGTAGTGTTGGTATTAACTTACACGCAGCTGGGTATCAGCGTAATGATAGCTCGGGTAGTTATGGTGGGTACAACTCTGGCAGTAGCACTAACATGGGCGCATCAAACTCATTCTCATCTTATCAAAAGCCTACATCCAACTCGGGATTTACATTCAAGCATATCCTACTATCACTATTTACAATTACTGTAATTGTATTAACAGGTACTACATTCTACTATCGTAATGTAATGATTACTAAACAATCGGAACTAAATCTAGCAAGAGTTAGGTTAGATAAAGCAAATGCAGCAGAAAAACGTGCTAATAATAAAGGACGCGGCGGTGGATACAACAGTTATGGAAATAGTAACAATAATAAAAAGAAGAAGAAGAAGAAAAGTCATGATATAGCAGCCCAACGTGAAAAGTTACATCAACAAATTGCTCAAGTTAAATCTGAACTAAAAGCCAAACAATCCAATCAACATTCTGATCTCTCCTCACAATATACCAATACAGCTCAAGAATTAGAAAAATTACAATCTACAAAACAAGATTTATTAAAACAAATTGATCATACGCAGTATTTAATTGAGGATGCTAAAGAGGATGCTGCCAAGTATAAAGCAATGGTAGATGGAGTACCAGAGATGGAAGCATATATGAAGAAACGCGAGGGGGCGTTGTTTAATAGAGTGGAAGTATTGGAAAGTAAGATTGGTGGTAATAGTCGTAGGGAGGCTGAGGAATGGTACGTGTTATGTTTTAATTTTGTTTGTATAGTTGTGTATGTGCCAGTTGTGTATATGGATGCGTCTAACTGTATCATTCCATCTATCTATTTCAGGTTCGGACCAGGACCTCATCATGTTGAAATTGAATTAGAATTTCCCAAGGCACCTGGTAATGATCCCAAGGCTGATCCTGCTACATGGCAACGTACTCGACGTACATTAACTCTTGAAATGGCACCCTTAGACCAAATGCCACACACTGTCAACCTCTTTTTGCAACAAGTTCATCATGAGCTGTGGGATGGAAGTCGTATCCATTACAATCCTAGACATATCTTTCAAATTGGTCCAAGTTATCATGAAGAGAATGAGTTGTACCCGCATTATGATAACTTTTATAAAATGGGTTTGGATAAGGTATCGTTTCAAGAGTATAGCAAAGCATATCCCCATGGTCAGTGGACGGTTGGCATGGCAGGCCGGCCTGCCGGGCCTGACTTTTACATTAACAAGATTGACAACACGCACAATCACGGACCAGGAGGTCAACCAAACGAGGATGATATGCACAACGAGGCTGATCCGTGCTTTGCCAAGATTATAAATGATGGACACTTAATCTTACAAGATATTGATTTGATTCCATACAAGTCGATTGATAAGAGTGATGGTAGTCATGGTCAACGATCGGATGAGTTGATGTATCCGGTGACTGTTATTAGTGCAAAGATATTGGCACATGAGGAGGGTCCGGTGGAGGGTGGATATAAGGAGGTTATGCATGGTAAGAAGTTGGAAGATGATGAGATTTTACCATTGCCGGATGTTCCTCATGGAGTATAAGTATAGGTAGATTGTGATGTCGGGGATTTGGATTTCTAGATAAGATAGAGAAGACCAATGAGTAATTGTTTCTAGTTTACCCACCTAGAGGTTTACTTCCAAGCCTTTCCTTGATACTCTTCATACGATCCTCCGCTAACCGTCTTAACGCCCGAGTTGTTCCATGATAATTCTTTTTCGCTCCTCGTTTAGCCGCATAGCCTCCTTCATTTGAGCCTGTGCAACTTTGATATCCCCCAGTTCTTTCCTAAGGACTGTCTCTTTATACAATAGTGGCATTCCCCTGACGAACTGGTAGATTGATGAAAGCTTCCTTGGTCCGATATTGGGCTCAAAGCCCTCTGGCATAGTCAATAACCGATGCTCTTTCGAACCATTTTATCACGTGAGGCAAGACCTTGAACTCCCATTCAAAGAACGGCATCATATCAAAATCATTATGATATTGTAGTATCTTGATCATTGCAACATCTTTCTTATCCACTCTATCGTTTAAATCAAATAAGTGTCCCAGTGGATTCGAACTTGGAGTTAGCCCCAAACACTGGAGGGTGTGGTTTGATAGATAGGTTGAATTGATACTAGAAATGTTGCAAAGGACTTCTGATAAGACCAACCAACTCTCAGTAGATGATCTATTTTCACTCAGCCAATCTGTGTTCAGTTTCAATCTCTTCAAAGAGCTGTTGTTTGATAGCCTACTTGCAAATGTAGCTAATGCTTTATTATCAACATTGTTGTTTGTAAGATCGATGTATATGATGTTTGAGTTTGGATTTTCTAATATAGTTGCAAGGTGCTGCCACCCTCTGGTTGTAACAGATGGATTGCCATTTATATTCAGTACTTCCAAATTGTCACACATTTTCAATGCAGGGACTAAAGCATCTATCCCCTCGTCATTCATATTAGTTGCATATAGATTAATGTTTTGTAATTCATTAGCTGAGCAACTTAACAAAGAAGATAATGCCATACAGCCATTCTTGTTGAGATTGTTTTCGGCAATATCAATCTTTTGTATGTGTGACTGCATACTCAATGCGGTGATAATATCCGCTAATGCCTCTTCGCTAATGACATTACTCTTAAGTCTTACTTTTGTTAATGATTTGCTGTTGATACTACCAAGTGCTGAAGGTAATGCTCGACATTGCTCAACTCCAAAATTACAATGCATAATCTCAATGTTTGTCAGGTTGTTGTTATTCTTGAAGAATGGTTCCATCATTGTGAAGATCTTGCCACCTAATAGATCTATACCACGAAATTCTATCTTCTCAATTGATTTGTTGTTATTTACACCAAAGAATAATGCCTCATACATCCCAACACTCGAATGAAGCAAAGGGTAAAGGTATAAGTTCTTCAAATGCTTACTTTTACCAATAAAATATCCCAACCACCCAATATCATATACATCTTCTGGTACATAATCTATGTCAGATTTTACGTCACCGCCGCTATTTATTATATAATGTGTGTACAGTATAAAATAAAGAACATTGATTAGGGCGGATATACATTTACGGTAAATAAAGTGTAAACAATCATATACTCTAAGTGAGCTGTATGTATTGAGAGGCCAACACCGCTTTGCTAAACAAATAGTGACTATACTATACAACCTCTACAATAGTGCACTTGAAAGTCGCTTGCTCGGCGACCTCAGTATCTCCTTTCTTCTTCTAAATTTTGAGCTCATATTCACACATACAAAACCATACACTCAAGTATCACTACTCATTCTAATATGCTTCACTCACCGTGTAGTATTGGCCTATTTGCCGGCCTACTAAACATACAGTCTCTACAGTCTATTTTACTATACGCACGTTGGATCGCCATGATTAACTAATGATCGATCGATCAGTAACCAATCTAAAACCAATGGGGCGGGAGATGTAGATACTATTAGTGCTTGGATAACAGTATAACAATCTTCGATTATTAGGATTGTGCGTACTTATATATCGTGGATGTATGATGACATAACATATTTCATAATCTACACTTATAATAATCGTTGTTACAATACAATCAATACTCTAGGTACACTCATAAAAGCTAGTAGCAAAGCAAAGGGATAGGACTATTATTGGTTTGAGAGCATCATGAACTTTCAACAATACAATGATAATGCGGGTTGTACTAGGACAAGGGATATTACTACCAATAGTAATAACAGGATTGTGCTTCGACGTATCAAACGAAACAGTAAATATGATGAAAATAATAACACTTTATACATCCAAAATCAACATGATGATGAGGGGGAGGATTGTATTGATTATGTCCCTGAGAGTGCGTATGATATGGGATGGTTGGGATATTTCATTGGAAAGAATAAGAATTTAACAAACCTATACCTTTCACCTTTTACGCCATCTTCATCCGGAAGTTTTGAGGAAGTACTCACACCATTTCTCATTGGGGTAAACAACAACAGATCAATCACTTCATTGGATTTTTGTCGTGGGTTGGATCTATTGGGCGGTAAAATATTCACAATTATGGGTCCATTCTTTGAGAATAGTCCCGTCCTTGCCGAATTACATATAAACGAGTGTAATTTAGGAGATAACGGATGGCGTTTATTAGCATTGGCAATTGGAAGTAGTAAAGCCAAATCATTACAAAAAGTTACTCTAGTAGACTGTAATGTTTCTGATGAGGGATTGGTAGATATCATTACAGCACTGAGTATACATCCACATCTACAGAATCTTTGGTGGAGTGGAAATCGCCTCAGTACCAAAGGATGTATGGCATTGGCGACGTTGTTAAGATACTCATGTACCATAGTAAAAACTCTTCATCTGGACAATAATGAATTAGATGATGAGGGAATACATGCTTTGGTCCCTGTGTTAAAGAATTGCAGTCATTTGCATACTCTGATGTTAAACGACAACTTGGCTATATCATTGAAAGGATGGCGGTGCCTAGCAACTATATTGGAAGCTCCCAGCTCCAACTTGACAGATTTTTTCATTATGGGGAATAATATTGATGATGAAGTGGTGAATGCTTTTACAAGTGCACTGCTAAATAATCACACGTTGAGAAATATATTCCTGCATTATAATGAAACAATCACAGATAAGAGGTGGAAGGCATTCTCAAAACTTCTTTGTGACACATCAAGTGTCAATTCAACTTATCTATCCAACCACACACTTACATTTGTTACTGGTGGTGATACCAGAGCTTCATTAAAAGCCTTACTTTATTTGAACAAAAGAGAAAATAAGAAAGAAGTGGCAATGATCAAGATACTACAGAATCATAATGATATCAACCTGACGCCTTTTTTTGAATGGGAGTTCAAAGTATTGCCTCTAATGATTGGTTGGTTGGGGAAGGCGTCCGCTATTGATATGCCAGAGGACTATGAGCCTAACATTGGACCTAGAAAACTGTCATCAATCTACCAATTTGTTAGAGGTATGCCACTTGAATATGTTGAGACACACCTTAGGAAGGAACTTGAGGATATCAAATCGAAAGAATCAAAGATGGAAGAGAAACAACAAGAATTGGAAGAGGAGTTACTTGAACTAGAAGCAGAGCATCAGTTGATTCAAGAAAAGAAGGCGATTATCATGAAACAACTTAGTCGTTAATACGTAGGGAGGGATTTCAAGATAAGAATATGGTACCAATAGACAGGTATAGCACTAGCATTACACTACCGAATCACTACCATTTAGATCGTTCACTCCTTTTACTCCACATACGTACTAGTTTCGATAACCCCCTTGATCTTTGAATAGCATCTACATCCCTAGAAACTGCGGCGGCCTTTAGTATACTATCCTTGAATCCGACAATCAAATCATTATCATAACCATCATACTCATCATCCGAGCAGTATGTTTCGTTTACACCATAGCTAATTGATGCTTGATTCAGACTATCATCATTGGCATCACAACTGTTGTTGGCAGTGGGAGAGTGCCACTGTCTATCTCCCACGGAGGATTCTTCGCCGCTACTTGAACTTGAGGACGAGGCCTTGGTTGAATCTTGTGTATGTTGTGAATCCACTGCAATTGCACAATCTTTGACAACTGGCTGCGGCGGTGGAAGTACCCTCGGAAGAAGAACTACCTCTTTAACCTGACCTTGTAAAGGAAAGAGTTCTCGTCTTGTAGGGTCTACTACTTGCCGTTTTGGAGATGATGATTCGATTAGGCATAGATCTCCTGCGGATGGACTTGATACAGTAGACGATACCACACTCGTTTCAATCTTCTTGTGTGACCTTCTTCCCATTTCCAATCGATCAAATGATGCTTGATCCGTCGGACTTGTTGGTGATAGTGGTGGACTTGCCGGTGGTGACGGCGGTGGAAGTAGTTCACCATTTGCCTTGATATGAGATAACTGACTAAGTAATCTTGATGCAGAATGCCTTGCCTTTTCATGCGTCGTCTTGGTATCCTCTTCTTCTAGACTTGTACCATCCTGCTCAATATTATCTCCTACCAGATCCGATACAATATCAAGAGCATCTTGTATATACTTGTTAATGTCCACCAATGTATCATTCAATACATTTCGTTCGGCAAGTAATGCATTATAACTTGAGGAGCGTTGGTATCCTTTTAGTTCCTCGGTCTTAAGTCTTTGTTCAAGGTCTTTCTTATCACTTGATAACTTGGCCACTTCCATCGTGAGATGTTGTACCTCTTTTTTAGCTACTTGATGTTCCTTGGTAAGAGTTGAGATGTTAACTTTTGCATCTTCCAATTCTTGAAGTAGAGTATCCTCGTCCTCATCGTCAGTTAATGATTCAACAATCGTATCACTATAGGATCCACTAATATCAATCTCTTTCCCATCATGTGAATCCATATTCTCGTCAATATTGCACATTTCATCCAACATATGTTCCATTTCATTATCTAATTGTTCATTCTCAACTTCTAGTTGATTAACTTTGAGTAATAGTACTTTATTCTGTTGTGTAAGTTGTTGTATTTTGAGACTGTACTCTTGTATTATAGTTTGATCGTTGTGATTTGTTGAATGGTTTGTTGATGAGTAGGTGCTTCTTTTGTTATCGGACTGTTGTCCACTGCTCTTGCTATTTGTATCTGTGCTGCCGGAGCCACCGTTCATATTGTTATTCGAGCTATCCCCGCCTCTATTTTCGTCTGCAGTCTCATCTCCCATACCTCTATCATCTCCATCTGTATCATCATCGTCTCTCTTCCCACTCCTATCATTCTTATCATTACCATCTTCTTTACCCTTCTTCTTTCCTTTCTTCTTTTTGTCATCAATCTCTCTTTCCCTCTTCTTCTTCTCATTCCGACTCTTCAATTTCTCAATATGACCCTCCAATTCACTCTGACTAATAGCAAATTGTTCATAATTACCACCCAAAATAGTAATACGACATTTCATACTTCTCATGAACTTAATTCGTTTTTTGTAATTGAATAGTTTTCCAAAGATGTATTTGAGTAGATGGTAGAGAATTATTGTTGTGAGGAGTGGGAGTGGTATGGATGGTTGATTATTTTGTGTGTATAGTATAGATGTTTGTTGTTGTTGTTGTTGTTGTGACGTATCTTCTATTGGTTCGTCTTCTACTACTATTGGTACCTCTATCGGCAGTACCTCTATCGGTACCTCAATATGTTGTTGATCTTCTACATCATCATCATCATCGCTCACTTCTTCAACATGCTCAATCTCATCAACAACAACATCGTTTTTATGATATTTACTATTAAGGACACTATCCGAGGGTGGTAAATGTATACCACGCCATTCCTTACGCCATTTTACATTTTGCAATTTGTTTATTGAACTACTTGGTTTGGGTATTGGTGGTGTGGTGATGGTTGTTTTGTCTGTTGTTGTTAAGATGGCAGTTGTTGTTTCTACTGTTGTTGATGTGGAAGGGTTTTTGTTGGTATCCTCTGATTCAGTGGCAGCCATTTGACCAGCAGATGATGTGTCTATGCTGCAGCAGCAGTATCTGTGTAGTCTTCTACTACACTAGTACTGTCCATAGCGTCGTCTATTGATATATCAGAGGACATTTATAATAATTTAGATTGTATCTTTATATTGATGTGAGAAATTTTGATGGGATAGGTGCACCGATGATATATCTCCGATTAAAACTATAGATTATATAGACAAACTAGGTATACTGATTAAACATTAGACAACCGCTTCTTGGACCGCTATGAATTCAATTGCAACGGCGAAATAATAGCAACTGCTAGTATCTGCGTCATAAAAAAGCTGAGTGGATATTTATTGAGAAAGATATGAGCTGTCGCATCAGACAAAAGGCATGTCAAAAAAGCTCCAGTCAAACAACTAATATCCAATATGCATGCTTGTCATAGCATGATAATAAGTTTTCAATTGAGTAGTGATATTCAGTGTATGTGTGTTTGTTAGACTTATTATATTTCTTCATCTTTGGCAGTTCCCCCTACCTAGTTGTCTACTCTCATAGGACAAAGACTCTACCCTCTTTATCTATCATCCCGAATGCCACTCCCATTAATCATTAACACATGAAATGTTGTTGTTTTCTTTTCTCAGACGACATCAGTCAATGGGAAGTCTCTATTGATGATGAGGATTCTCTGTGTCTACTGATCACATCAGTTATCCTCCTCGTCCTCGAGCTTAAGATATTCACCACTGGATCCTCGTGCGTTACTGGCCTGATCGTAGGGTACTGCAGAAGCATCCGAGCAGGAGGGGTAGAAGCTCCATTAGAATGTTCAGTAGATGATTGCAGCTTACCACTGGCCTCATTGTCTGGAAGCATATCCGATAATTCACGAGCTTTAGCGGTGGCTCCCCATCTCGAATAACATTCTATTGCCTGTTTCAAGTGGTAGTCTCTATTCGATCCAGCGGATGGTGGTCGTTTCCTGATTGGTTCATCGCCCCTACGTTTGTAATATGAACTTGCCATTTCATTTGATAGTGCCTGATCTTGAAGGAATCCGTTCTTCTCTGCCGTGTCTATGGCATATTTGAAATGTTGCTCTGCCTTAGTGTGCTTCCCATTCAAGGAAGCAAGTTCTGCCTCGAGAAGGTGCAAGGAATGCACGACATTTGGGTTGCCACGCTTCACCCACTTCCGGATTGTCCTTATCTCTTTCATTGCCTTCATCTTACACTTTGATCTAGTGATAGTATCTGTCTTTATCAGTTGTGCCGCTTTGACATAGATGAGTGCTACCAAGAAGGTGAACCGTATTCCCGTAAACGTTGCCACAAGAGCAGCCCGAGGTTTACTACCAGCTTGACCAGCAAGCTTAAGAGCACCTTCCCATTCTCCAAATATTACCTTGATTTCCATATGTCCGGCATAAATGTAACCACATAGAGACTGGTTATCTGCCTTAGCTGCAACTTGGAGAATCTCATCAAAGTTTTGTTCCTCGGGTTCAACCTCCTTGCCTCGAAGTCGCTTTGAGCCCAAGAGGTATATAACATGAAGGCCCAATTCTTCCTGTGCCTGTGTCGGAATAACAGAACCAACTGTCGATGTATCATTCTGCAACTCCACCGATTCAACTGCCGATGTGTCTACAACAAATGGATTGATTACAGCACTCTTGTCATCTTTCAACGGAGGTATTGAAGCAACCATTTCGGCAGCAATGTCACCTTCTAGCGGCATTCCACAATAGAAGGTATGTGTAACATGTAGGCTTTGACATATCCCAGCACTCTGGCCATCTCCACTCTCAAGGCCTACTCTATACCCTTCAAGCAGTGGATCGAGCGTCTCTCTTAATGGCTTTGACCAATGATTGATTAAACCCTCACATACAAAAATAGTTCGAGATTTGCATCGTTTCATTTCAGGTTTCGACATTATAAGCTCTGCCGCCTTGGCCATTTCCCTTCCCTGTTTTATCTTTCCAAATCCACCGCATAATATAACACCAAACCCCGTGAAGGCATCACAAGTAGAGGCATTTATACCGTATATTAGACTTGTATCCATCAAGAGGAAGACAAGAAGGGCAAACATAGTAGGCTGGGCTTGATAACACGATATTTCCATAAGCTCTAATATCCTCTGTCCCATTATGAATCGTTCATTCTTTAATTCAGGTAACTTTGCCAATTCCTCGGCACTTCTATTCCCAAGCAACCATTTAGTTTTCATATATCCCTTGAGTATTGTTAATACGGATGTCTTTTTATCCTTGGGTGTTTTCAATCCTAGTTGTTTCCGTACATCTATTCCGAGTGCTATTGATTCATGATAATTACCTGCCCCTATATTAGTGGTTAGGATAGATAGATGAAGGGTATGAGGGTATAAGCAACGAGAATATAAAAAGTGCATAAGATGTGCACAAATTTTATGATTAACACATATCCTACCTTGCTCAGCCAATATCTTCACCTCATACACACGAAACTTATCCTTAACCGATATACCTTTAATATTTAACACTTCATTAATCAATGTATTCATATTATCGAAATCACCGGTGATATACGCCGCATTTGCAGCCTCACTGGTTAACTTTAACATTAACTTAAAATCGATACTCCAACCATGCGGACCTAACTGTCCTCTACCCAATAGGAAACACACTGCGGCTGCATCAAATTCTGCATTATCTAATGCCACCAAACCCGCTTGTAGATTCTTAGTTGCAATGTCTATTCGTTCTTCATTTGTCATATTGTCATTTGTAGGATTGTTAAATGTATAACTGCTATTATCCATATCAGATATTCTAGACGAACCACTTCGATGATCACCACTACGATTACTTTCCCCTAATATTATTTGGGCATTACCCGGCCGTGAGGGATTGTATGTTAATCCTGAGAACCCATTGGGATCTAATGCAGTAGATTGAGGTGCTACCTCATCTGATTCATTAATTTTGGGTATTTTAATTGATTGGAAAGGTACTATGCTACCCTTGGTGTAGATAACACAGACATTAGATGTTGCATTTGGTAATACCCCTCCCTTATTTGCTTCATCTTCCCAGTGTAGGCCGAGTGTATCATGGTCGGTACTATCAGAGTCATTATCTTCGCTAACATTTTGTGTTGATGATTGTAAACTCCTACTAGGAGGAGTTGATGGTTGTGGAGGAAGCTCAATATCTCCCGGTTGCTTTGACATCTCTGATGAACTAATTGATACGTCGTCTACCATCATTTATTGTTGTATTGGTTTGCAAATAGAGGGCCTATTAGTTAGAGGCACAACTACCACGCAAGCAATTAGAGAGCTCAACTTCTACGCAACAAATATGAAAAATACTTCTAGGGAAATTGAGAGAAGCATGACTCTCAAAACGAGGCCAATTTCTATTACTACCCTATTTGCTTATGTCCTCTATCCTTTCATAGGACCTTTGGCGTGTGGACGACACTGTTGCATTGAATAAGTTTATATACGAATACTATCTACTTTAGATATTTGCAATTGATCTGAATCATCTCCTAACATCTCTCACGTCTTGATTTTGAGCATATGATATGTACATTTACATTATCGCCCAAGCTTTTCAATGATACTGTTCTTCTCGTCTTCCATCGACTTCTCACGCTTTGCAAATTCTTGCAATTGTAAGTCCAACATCAACTGCTGATGACGTATTTCAAGTTGCCTCTTTTCCATTTGACGCTTTTCCTCATCCATTAGTGACTTTTTTGATTTGATGTCTTCCAACTGTTTCCTTAATTGAGCCTCAACATACAATAGTGGCATACCTCGAACAAATTGATAGATACATGAGAGCTTCCTTGGTCCGATATTGGGTTCAAAGTCTGTTGGCAGTTTTGTGATTGCCGATGCATTCTCAAGCCAGTCGATCATGAGAGGCAAGACCTTGAACTCCCATTCGAAGAACGGCATCATGTCAAAGTCGTTGTGATTCAGTAGAATCTTAATAATTGCCACTTCTTTCTTATTGTTTCTTCGGTTCAATATTAATAATGGCTTTAATGAGTCAACGCCTGAGAATTTACTCACATATCGAAGGGTGTGATTGGATAGATAGGTTGAGTTGACATTTGATGTATCACATAGGAGTTTAGAGAATGCCCTTTCGTTATTGGCAGAGATCAAGACTTTGGTGAAGTAAAGATTTTTCAGTGTGTGGTTGTTTGTTAGGGCATTTGTCAAAGTGGCGACTACTTGGTCATCAATATTGTTGCTCTCTTCAATACTGAAATCCGTTATGTTGGAGTTGGGAGATTCTAATACACGGGAAAGATACTGCCATCCTCACTCGATGATATGGAAGAGTTGTTGCTCAAATCTAGAGTTTCTAAATGACTACTATTCATCAAAGCAGGGACCAAAGCATCGATACCCTCATCATCTAATTCATTTCTGTCTAGATCAAGTGTTTGTAATCTATTCCCTTATCATCTATTCCCTCATCACTAATTTCATTATTTTCCAGATGCAGAGTTTGTAGCTCGGTGCATGAACACCGCAGTAAAGTGGCCAATGCCATACACCCTTTAGTACTAAGACGATTCACCAGCAAATCTAGATTCACCAGATGAGGATGCATACTCAATGATGTAATGATGTCCACCAATGCCTCATCGGAGATGTTATTATTTGATAATACAACAGTTTTCAATGATTTGTATTTACTACTTCCAATTGCCAATGCTAACAAACGCCATCCATCGTCTCCCAAGTTACTTTCACGTATTGTAATCTCGCTAAGGGTTTGAGTATTTTCAAAGAAAGGACAAAGCATAGTGAACATTCTACCGCCCAATAAATCTGTTTCATATATATCAAGACGAGTAATTGATTTGTTGTTGCTTACTCCACTAAAGAATGGCTCAAGAACATCACCAACACTTGTACCGGAGGTTGGATTGAAAGTCCTAATGTTTAGGTTGGTTAAATTCTCATTCTTTCCAACAAAATATCCCAACCATCCCATATCATTCCTACCCTCGGGAACGTAGTCGACACAATACTCTCCTTCATCACCTTCGCCATCGTGATCATTTATAATGTATAAAGATGTACGATCCTTAGAATTATTTCTCCTCATACGTTCAAGCATAGTCCTATTATTTACATTATTTGCAATGTCTTTCACTTTAATACTACCAGCTTGTGCATCATACATTTGTATTGTATTATTCATCGTGTAAATATTTACTAATTTGATGTTCGGTGCATGTACCTACCGTACCTAAAATATATTAAAAGTGGTTAAATACAAATAACGCACTACATACTATGGTACATGATGATAATGCAAAAACGTACCTTATATTAATGCTCTTCGGTTTGTTGGTTTGTTTGCTAGAGATATAATATTCTTATTATCGGTCTTGATAACATTAAGAGCCTAGCATTAAGCATTTAAAGAATGTGCGTTAGTAAATCGTGCACAAAATGTGCACATAAAACTAAACCCTCTGTTACAAACCACATAAAATAATACGTCGGCACTCACCTTATTCCTTTGAATTCATACAAGGGGATCAGGCAACTATTATTGAGAGGAGATAGGTCGATTTCAACTCAGCTCATGGCTCAGGGGAGCGGGGACACTCTCCCCGCTTAGGTTTTCTTAGCAAAGAGCTTTGTCCGCCCCCGTAAAATTAGATGCCCCCTTTTTGTTAATGTTTGTCGTTTTTCATTGTCAATAGTGTACTTATCATCTCTATTGCTAATAATCATACCTAATTAATAAACATACAATACAATAATGCTACGATCACGTCCTAATAGACAACAACGTCCATCATCCGGCTCCGGAGAATCATCATCACAATATGGAAGTGGCAACTCACCAATGGTCATGTCATCAGCGAATGATGATTATGATCCATACGGCAAGCCTTCTACTGCATCTAAACAAAAGCCACAAGGCAGGGGTATGTTTGGATTTGGTACCTCGAGTGGTGGAGGTGCTATTAAGAAAGCCCCTAATCAATACGGCGGCGGTGGTTATGGAGGCAGTAGTGGATATGGTCAAAATAATTATGGTGCACCATCAAATCAGCCCAACAACAACTTTAATAACCGTAACAGCAACAATGTATGGGATAAGAAATCAATCGGATCAACAATCAAAGGTAATAAATCAACAGCTACTTCATTTCCAACATTAATAGTATCAATATGTATCATTGTACTACTAGCATTAAGTGGTATAACGATGCATTATAAACGAGCTATTAGTAGGACACAGCATGAGTTAAATATAGTGAATAAACGTATTAAACATCATGAACGATTTAAACATAAAGAACAGCCTGAATTGGCATATGAAGATGAACGTGATGAAGAAGATGAAGATAATAACTCCAATAATGAAGAAGATGCAGCACGTGAATTAGCACAACTGGCAACAACTCTCTCGGAACTACAAGCCGAAAACTCCAAATGGAAAGGCCGTAATGGATCACTAAACACCGATATTAAATCACAATTATCCGAAATTGATCATTTAAAAACTAAACAAATACCTGGATATCAAACACAAATATCTAAAATGAAAGAGGCATTAACTAATGCACAAAGTGAAAGTAAGAGATTGAAGGAGGAATTTGTCAAGGCACATGGGAAGGGTAGTGGTAGTCAGATTGTACCGGGTGGACCTGGGGCTGCTGTTGTTCAGAAACGGACTTTGGAAAGTATGGAAAGTATTGGTACGTCTTATGCCTTGGCTGTTTTTTGTTTGGACAGGTTGATATTATTTGAACACATGTATGAACATTTCTAATCTCCCACTTTCTTTTCAAACTAAATTGCTACAGATGATTATGAAGAATATGTAGATGATAGGGAGAATGCATTATGGGATAAGATTGACGTGTTAGTTGCCAAGTTGGAGAGGGAAAGTAGACGGGAGGCTGTGGAATGGTTCGGTGAAGGACCACACACTGTTGAATTAGAAATCGAATATCCACAATACAAGGAAGAGCTGGAATTAGCCGATGATTGGCCACGTGTCCGTGGTACATTTCGAATCGAAATGGCCCCACTATCCCTAATGCCAATTGCTGTCAATCTCTTCATGCAACAAGTACATCACAAATTATGGAACGGTTGTTCATTCGTTATTAATGCCATGCATATATTACAAGCTGGTCCACATCGCTTCTCCAATAATGGAAAGTATGATGCCAACGTTCCTGAGTTATTGAACAGATTTGTTAATTCAAGATTAGATAAAATGCCATTCCAAGAGTATAATGATGAATTTCCACATGATAAGTATACTGTTGGGTTTGCCGGTCGGCCGGGTGGGCCGGACTTTTACATTAATAAGATTAATAACTCGGTCAATCATGGACCGGGTGGACAGACCCATCATGATTTACATGAGGAGGCTGATCCATGCTTTGGTAGATTAGTTGGTGGTATGGAGATATTATCTGACCTGGGTAGGATACCTGTAGATTATGATAGGGGTGCCTTGCTGTTGCATCCCGTGGTGATTGTTGATTCAAGAGTCGTTGCCACCAGAGAAGAAGAGAAGAAGGAGGATGGGAATGAGCAGGGACAGGGAGATCAACAGCAAACGAATGAACAAGGTAGCGATGGTGGTGGATTTAATGCACCAAACCCTGGTCCGTAAATGATGTGATGCCTGAGGTGAGTTAGTTTGTTGATACCTGACTTAAGAGGGAAAGCCGGCAGGACTATTAGAAGGAAAAAGCTAGATAAGAGGTAGTGTGAACAATCGTAACTTATATTAGCATCTAGAGATATTAGCTACTTTCAACTCTACTCCAAATTGCACTCATTCTTGCATGCTCCTTATCTCCACGAGCAAGCCGTAAACATTCGTCTTTCTCCTTGGCATTTGCATTGTCAGGCTCTTTGCTAATTCGAGGAATCTTCTCGTACTCCTTGAAAAGTTCAACGAAATCCAGGCTCTCCCATGAACTCTGTGGAAATGATTGATCTCCAACCTTATCACCCTCGTAGCACGGAAAAGCCCCCCTCATGAAATAGAAAGCAAAGGCCCTGCATCTAGCATTGAAGCCAGCACCCATAAAACCTAAGAGTTCGTCCCCTGCCGCCTTCTTCCACACTTCCTGGGCAATACTATCCTCGTTCGGGTTGTTCTGCATACCAGTAATAGTCTTTAGAATGTTATTTACCGCCTCAAACAAGGCAAGTCTGGCACGTCGTTCAATAGACAAATCTTTCCATAGCTCGGGAATTTTAGGGCGACCTCCTCAACCAAGTCAACAAAGCTGGAAAGTCTGTCAAAATTTACCGTAACTATTCTACCAACCCTTTCCAAAAGTTTCACTGAATACTGCGCACTACCAGCTGCCTCAAGTAACTCGGACAAGCAAGTAATAACCAATTTATCAATTGCCAGACCAGGTACAACCTCGTGCTTCCCACAGAGAAGAGACCTGCCGCTCTGATACGTTTCAATTGCAGTTCTCTAGCGGCTGGTGCAATAGCATCACCACAAGAAGCTAACACTAATGAATCGGTCCACAACTCCATAGCCCGACGAAGAGCTGCTACTGCCAGAAGACTTTCAGCAGACTTCTTGTGTGGGTCACCTCCTCTTAACACACCACATCCATCATGTATAGAACAATGGGACATATTTCCACGAATTGCACATGCCACAATTAGATTGAAGTAAAGATAACAATAGCTCATTGATGATGGCTGCCCCCATGTACTGTCCAGGCGATCATACTGCGCTACTAACTTTCGTAACTCATCCCTCTCATTCTCATCATCCAAGTCCTCAACATACTCTTCAGATGGTCGGCCATTATACTTTTCTTGATGAACCTATTCTTCTTACTAAGTAAATCCTCCTCATCACTGAGTAATAGATTAGCCATATGAGGAGAGGCAACTACATTAAACATCATATTAGATGAATGGAAGATGATCCCACGTCCAAATGTATTGCAATTGATATGCTGCATCACTAACACCATCCACATCATCATCCATTAATGTACGTAACCTTTTCATAACATCATAAAGTTCAATAGTATTTGATAAGCCATGTGGTAACATAGTTAGACTTTTCTTATTTCAGTGATACATTCATCAAGATCATAACCGCCTAACCCTTCGAATGTATTATCATTTGGTTGGCAACACTTTTTATGAATCTTCCAATGTAACTTTTGTGCATTTTGATCGAGATAGTATGCTCCCTTACATCTTGTACATCATCGCTTGAAGTTTGACGTACCATCATATTCGAGGAATGTATTTGGTACTCCTTGTTTGATATACCAATAATTGCAAATCGGTGTTGGATTGCTCATAATAAACTCGAGGTTTGTTTGATGTATAGAATATCTGCTTGTATATGGGCAATGGAGTATTAAAACTGATGTATGTTGCGTGTTTATCGGTATTGCAAACATATATGCCACCGCCTCAGTCTGATATAACGCTTTTTTATTCCCACGTATGAGGATTAATATACGTTATAGGCTTATTATTTGGTCTCTACTGCTACATCTCTGTGAAGGCAAGCCACTACACATCTTTAGCTAGGTGTTCTATATATGTTGTTGCAATTCTGAAAGGTATAGGTGAGTTTACTTGATAGAAAATTATTTGAGATTATTTGGCACATCATCATTTATTTTGTTGGGCTGTTTACATAATTAGAAGAGTTCATAGAGGTTAATACGAAAGGGTTTCATAGACGGGATATTTATTAGACATACAAATGAACATAGTAGAGATATTCGGTGGCATTTTGTATTATAACAATAGCTTATTTTACTTAACCACTTTATATATTGTATCAATAATTTTTTTTTACATGCACCGACCATCAAATTAGTAAATCAATAAAAGCACTATGAATACAATACAAATGTACGATGCACAAGCTGATAGTATCAACATAGAAGATATTGCAACAAATGATAACAATAGA
>Ga0214481_100190_pt1 | contig 31694 bp, 29 predicted proteins | sample M1_20Mar14CPVII9_4_FD_165057 | JGI IMG/M metagenome (GOLD analysis project Ga0214481, IMG submission 165057) | Marine eukaryotic communities from Monterey Bay, California, United States - M1_20Mar14CPVII9sort6BwellG10 | ecosystem: Environmental > Aquatic > Marine > Unclassified | place: USA...
GGTATCCTCTACCCTGACAATTTGTCAGGGTAGAGGATACCTATGGTTTGTGCGTAGAAGCTAGCGTACCCTGACATAATGTCAGGGTAAGAAAATTGGTTGGGATATCAATAGTAGTAGTAGCCTTTAATACCATTTGTTCTACCAGCATATTATCATTTTGCTGAGACTGAGAGTTTGTTGGTATTGAAATATTATTAATAGTTTGTAAAGTTCTGTAAAAATGCATACCAATCACACTGTAGTACGTCGGTTATGTACAAGCTCTTAGTAGTTTGCTTGTAAGGATGAGTTTTGAGTTTTGAAAATTTTAACGTGATTTTTGTTTGAAATAAAAATCTCAAAAAAATCACATTAAAAATCTCACTAACAAAACACTAGACGGACAAACTCCACCTCAACACTCTCTCTTGACTCTACATAACCAAAGTACTACAGTGTGATACCAATTGATGCAATAGCCAAGAACATCCAAAGATTGCATTTTTTACGCATTAGTATAACAGACGACATGATATCACATTATTATTGTAAGTAACGCTTGCTGTCTTTGAAGCTTAATTAGGTACATCCTACAAACTAAATAAGAGCACAAAAGATGTGCCAACCCTAATATAGAGGTTAATTAGTACCAGTGATTTCTCAGTAGTCATTCTAAGAGAGAAAGCATTTCATGAGAGACGTAATTCGTAGGAAAGGGAGAAGTAATGAACAGTATAGAACAAGGTATCCGTCATGCGATATGACTTAGAGTCATTAGAGTTCTCATTTGGTGTCTCTGTGTCAAACTTTTTAAGGGAGTTCGCGCTGTTTATTGACTCACTCTATCCTGATTCGCCGCTATTATTCAGTGTTCTATATGTTTCTTTTCGTTTCTAATGCACTGAGCTGGAGTGCGAACCCATGTTTCATGTGTGTCACCGTGGTCAACACACTAAATTTAGTAGTCTCATATTATCATTATATCAAAGCACACCATTCTTTGTCACCTCAAGCAGTCAAGATAATCCATCCCACCAATCTAATCCAACAACATGAAGCTATCATTATCATCTCTCGCCATCGTCGGTATTGCAGTATTCCTTCCCAGTGCTAGTGCTACAGGGACAGGACACCTTCGTCCTATTCCTCAAGCATCATTATTGGTAGAGGACGAAGCTGATCATTATCAAGTGTCACCGGCCTCTAATCTGGCCCAACTCCGCGGCACGGAAGCCCCAGACAACCGGATGCTCAAGAAGAAGAAGAAGAACAAGAAGAAGAACAACAACAAGAAGAAGAAGAACAAGGTGAGTAAATGATAATATTGTTATGACTATTTATGTTTCACACATCTCATTATTACTATCCAAACACGTTATCATTATTGTTGCAGAAGAAGAAGAACAAGTCGCGGCTTCCTTGGGCCCCGAAGAAAGATAAGAAGTCAAAAAGTGTAAGTTATATATCTTGATTATATCTACAAACTCATTCCGAACAAGTAAGACACACTCACACACATGATATGTCTTTTCCTCTTTATGGATGAAAGAAGTCTGCAACTACAACTCAAGCAACAACTCAGGCAACTACTCAGGGAACTACCACCCAGGCAACATGTCCTGGCGCTCCAGTGGTTTACGAACAGCAATTTTTCCAAGGCCAGACCGCATCTGCCACTGCTAAACAGGCCTGGGATGTTTTTGTTGCTTCCCTGTGTTCTACGTATACTCAAGTCACTATATCAGGCAGTGAGGATTCGACTGGTGTTACCTGCAGCGATTCCGTTGCTGTAAATCAGTTGGCCAATGCATTGAACACTAATGCAGCAGTATCTGTACAGTGTAACGGCCGCACCTGGAATACAGGAGGAACTAATTTTGAGTTTAATTCCAATGGATCTAGTGATACTAGGGTTAATGCTTGCCCAAATCCAGGATATGTAGTCCGTCCCAAGATTGGCAATTCAAACTGGGGAGGTGCCGGTAGTCGTACCTGTCCAGGTCCAAGTCAGAGCCTTCGGGTAGAGTTTTCAACTACTCCTCAGGCAACTACCCAGGCAACTACCACCCAGGGAACAACAACCACCTCTGCCTCTACTACTCCTCAAGCAACAACTCAGGCAACTACTCAGGGAACTACCACCCAGGGAACTACCTCGGCAACTACCTCGGCAACCACCTCTGCATCTACTACTCCTCAAGCAACAACTCAGGCAACTACTCAGGGAACTACCACCCAGGGAACAACTCCTGTCACCACCTCTGCCTCTACTACTCCTCAAGCAACAACTCAGGCAACTACTCAGGGAACTACCACCCAGGGAACTACCTCGGCAACTACCTCGGCAACCACCTCTGCCTCTACTACTCCTCAAGCAACAACTCAGGCAACTACTCAGGGAACTACCACCCAGGCAACTACCACCCAGGGAACAACTCCTGTCACCACCTCTGCCTCTACTACTCCTCAATGGGCCCCGAAGAGTGAGAAGAAGAAGAACAAATCTCCCAGTAAGAAGAGTAAGAAGAAGAAGAACAAATCTCCCAGTAAGAGTAAGAGTAAGAAGAGTGTTAAGAATAAAAGTAAAAAGAAGGAGACAACAAGTATGCCATCAAGTAGTTCACAGCCGTCAAGTATGCCGTCAAGTATGCCGTCAAGTATGCCATCTGCGCCAGCCTACTCCTGAATGGAGTTAGGCTAAGTTTTGTTTGTTTCGTGTGCACCCAGCTGTTGGCGTTTGAGTATACATTCCAGTATTAGTAATTGATCGTGGAACCCGATCCGTCTGAAGATAAAAGTGATTCAGATCATTGATATGTTTTTAAGGATGTAAACTAATACCACATTCTGGTTTCCAAATGTTGTGTCATTATTATTACTTACGTACTAAACCAACAACTATCTCAATGTGATGCTGCGTATCTTCCTTTGTTAGTGTGCCCCGGTAATATCCCGATTATTGACATATGATATGTCATATGTAGTTGAAGTTATGCCGAATAATCAAATATATATTAACTCAACATTCCCGATACTCAAGCTCTCCCCACTAGGAGGTAGTCTTACGCTTCCTTGTACTTCGTCTAGACGATGATGTCCTACTACCATCCGTCGTCACGTCGGTGGAAGAAATAGGTACAGTCTCGACCTTCTCCTCTTCTTCTTCCATCGGTTCCGAATGATTTACCTTATTGGTTTCTTCTTTTGTCGATCATCGTCATGTTCCTTAGACAGATTTGTATTCATATCGGTGCTAGAAGAAGTGGTATCATCAGCAGTACTGCCATCGTCTTTGGATAGCTGTTTGATATCAATGCGTGCACGTTTGGACTGTGGTAATAATATACTCGTGGAGGAATCTTGTTCTTGTGACGTGTCTTCTTTGTCATCAATAGTGGTATGTCCTGTCTTCTCAGAGGAGGCGTCATCAGCAATATTATTCTTTGGATGATCCATCATCGTGCTGCTGGTATTAACGGTACTATTCTTGCCGTTGGATGAGGTTATTTCTAATTGTTTATTCGTAACTTCCATATTGGCATCATTCTTCTTCATCAAACTACCATCCAATACTACTTCTTCTTTAGCAACCTGCTTCTCTTGTACTTCGGGAGTAGGCAGCCTATCGATTAAACTCCATCGTTCCAATGCAGCTACCCTGCCAATACCACCGCTACTATTGCTATTATTGTCAGTACTTGTAATGGGAAGGTTAGTACCACAACTTGATGTAAACCATCGATATTCAGCTGGCATTTTACGTATTGGTATCGACTTATTATTGTTATGGTTCATATGATGTGCATGATTGTTGTTTGATACGTTGTTAGAAGAGCTATCCTCTCCCATACTTAAATACATACCACCGCCACCACTGTTATTAGTATAACTATTCGAATTATGATTATGATGATGCTGTTCAATCCATATATTATCCCAACCCTGTAACAAATTACCATGAGAGTAGGATTGTTCGAAGTAACTTTCCTCACCTCGATGTAGTTGACGTTGTATGGATGTTAATGTTGAGTATGTTTTGTGTATATATTGACGTAGTTCGTGTGATGTTAATGATGTTGTATGTGTAGAGGAGGATTGAGTTGTTGTTGTTGGTTGTATATTAATATCGGCAGACAGTTCATCATCATTAGAGGAATTTGATTTTGATTCTGTTGATGATTTTGAGGAAGTTATTGATGGAAGGCCAAGTCGACGACGTAACGCTGGAGGCCACGAATTGTCACCGCCGCCGGCACCGCTACTACTGACTGGTATATGATCCATATATAGTAATGGTTTTGAAGTATTTTAAAGAGAACAACTCTCTGCTGTAGCAATATATTGCCGACGATTGCTAGCTCAACTCAATTTCATTTTCCCGCGACGAATTGCCAAACACTGGCGACATTTATACAATTGGTTGTGCACAATAGCATCATAATAGTTCATATACTACCTCTCTGCCTGTCTTCGATTGATAGTACTCTTATTTAATTGGCTGTAGTACTGTGACGCCTCGAAACATTGTGGCTTTTGGCAGCTTTTGGCTTGGCTTTTATCGTACCGTTTACCTATTCTTTATCGATATCGATTACTCTTAATTATGCATCATCTACTGGCGGCAATACTTGCAATTCTTGTTCTTGGTGTATCAAAGCATCATGTAACTGCTTTCCTTAATAATCGTCAGATCGGCGGTTCGCAGAAAAGCAGTACAACATCTCTATCAGAATCATCATCTCAATTAATTGCAGAGACAAACGTCATCTCAACAGAAGATCAGGATAGCAATAACAACAGCAATAACAATGAACAACAGTATTCACCATTACTATCAGCACAAGATATACAAAAGATATCATCAGGCGGAGTGGCAATAATACCAAATTGGTTACCACCAAATCTCCTAACAAAAATGAGAGAAGAGGGCAGAGTATGCACTTGGTGTTCCGACGGAGATTCCGATTGTTGTTGCTTTAGAGTTGGACGATAATGAAAATGATGAAAAGAGTAGCAATACAGGAACTAATACAGTCAACTTGGAACAAGGTACTACCCATCAATCCAGATTTCGAAGAAGAAGTAGAGGGAAGTATGTCAGAAGAAGAGAAGGAAGAAATCTTCCAACTAGCCGCTGGGGCATTACAAACTGAATATGGTAAGTCAATTCGAATGAAGAAGACACCTCGTGTATTAACACTGGAGGGAATTGGATGCAGAGTTACTAAAACTATTTGATAATTCGGCTATATCAGATGAAGAATCATTAGACACACTACTCAATGAAATTGATACCCAAGAAAGTCAATATAAGGAAACTATGTACAATGATTTAATTCAACAATTACAACCAAGTGCAGCACTCAAACTATTAAACTTCATTGGTCCGGATAATAAAGAATATAAACTAGATACCTCGCTTCTTCTTGCATCTCTCAGACAAAAGGTGTTTAGCCAAGCCACTTGGGTCATTGTACACGTCTCTTCTTAGATTACACTCCTGGCCGCAAAGACACTCGACTTTCTCAGTGGAACCTTCAATTAGGCTGAACTTGTTTTCAATTGCAGGATAGCTCTCTTCTACAAGCGCCAATCTCAAACGCATCTTCTCATTAGGCTCGCCTTTACGGATGTTTTTCTTCTTACGGACTTGTTTTGCCACTTTGCATTTCTTACGCGAAGCATGTCTTGTTAGTATCATTACTTTGTAGCCGTCGTTGTTGTAACAGTCGACTTCTGAGAAACAAATTGTGCATTGGGTGTTTCCTCTTTTTGGGTTGGTACCTTCATTTGAGGCTATGACAAACTGTTTCAAATCCACATTATCATCTTTCTCGGCATCTTTAATACATCTTTTATGATAATCTTCATCATTATCAAAACTTTCCAAAGCTGTCTTACCCCGTTTCAACCAACTAAGTTCATTTTTCACCTTTGGACATTTTTCTATAACATCACGATGGAAAGAACTTCTGGGTTTTATATTCTTTGCCTGGCACTGATGTAAGTCAACTTCCTCGTATCCCTGAAAAGAGTAATCATCAAAATCATCATCACTGTCTTCAAATATATCGTTATCTTTCAATGTTGCCGTATCGGTATCAGAAGTCTTCTTCTTCTGTGCTACCATTGCCTCAGCATCCTCCAATTTGATACCGTTGTTCCCAGGCGTATCACGTGATCCGTCACTTTCAAAGTCTAATACGGATGATGAAAGTTGATGTGGTTTGGGGATACTTGTTCGTGTTTGGGTTGTTGTTTTATGTGGTGATAGAACCGTATCTGATAGTGGTACCATGGCACCACTTTTAGGAGGTGATTTAGTACCATTGATATTGTTTTCATCGTGTAATCTTGCGGTGGTTTTGCTACGTGTACTACGTGTACCCATACGAGGTGGTGAGGCTCGTGCACCCTTCTGCTTACGTGATTCGATTTTGGAACTACCACTAACCGCAGCTAATTCGTACGTGGCGGCGGCACCACTGCCACTCCACAATCCCGATGGTGATGATTTACTACTATCCTTGGATGATGATGTATCATTTTTAATAGCAGAGTAATTTAGTTGGGTAGCATTTGTAAAATCATCAAAAGTTGATGATGTAGTACCAAATTTTGTGTTGTTTGTTGGTAAAGTTTTGGAGGATGTAGATTGGGATGGATGGTTGTGAATAGATTGTGAAAAAGGTTTATTGTTATCATTATAACTAATAATAATGGCACCACCATTAGTCTGCTCACTAACAATAGAAGAGTCAATCTTCTGGTGCATGTGCTGACACGATTTAGAGTTGATATTTTTAGTATCATATTCGGTAACGGCGGTGGTAGTGACGGTGGTATTGGCGGATGGCGGTGATGTATCATTACATTCAGCAGCAGATAATTCAATACCCTTATTGAAAATGAGTGTATCAACAGCATTATCAATACGTTCTCGTTCATTTTTGCCAGTTGCATTTTTTAGTGCTAGCTCAATTTGTTCATCTGTAAAAGATTCGTCCTTGTATATTGATTGGGATAATACCTTGTTGACTTTGCCTATTTGGCTATTGCTTTGACGACTAGAACGTCGTGTTGATTGCTTTTGTGAAGAAGACATGGTCAAGCACGGCCGTAATAGTAGAGTAGCGCAATGTTGGCTTCTGTGTTTTGTTGTTGAGACATGGGCTGTTGGATCGCCATTGAATCAAATTTCGAGCTCCGCAATAAACTCACTAACAAAAAGAGGTAATTCCGGGGCGGCCTTCCCTGCAATATAGTATACATATAAAGATGTCTATGGATATAGATAGTAGTAGTGCGATGAATATGGATATTGATGATGAACCATCTAACCGCCGTAGCACAAGGAACCCACCAAGAAGAAACAACACTACATACCAATTTGGTACCTTAGAAGAGGAAGAGAATAGAGATAGTAGTGATGAAGAGGGTAATAATGAAGAGGAGGATAGTAGTGATGAGGATAGTAGTTATTCGGATAGCAGTGCAGATGAGGATGCAGATAATCCTTTTTATACTTATACTATAGATAATGATGGTATCGATATAGAAGAGTGCGATAATATCCAAGAAGATGAAAGTAATGTACCTTGCGATGATGACGATAAGAAGATGCCATCTACTACTTCGTCATCACAGTATATCGGTGAAGAACAGCCATTTGTAGGCGGCAATGGTACGAAATATACCGCAACATTATTGCAAGAGAATGGAGTACCATTCAAGGCCAACAAGGCCAAATCAACGGAACGTAGTTGTTCAGCGGAATATCTTTGTGGTGGATATAAATTTGGTATTAACTGTTGTGGTGGATCTTGCATTGGAGCTAACCAGTGGAAAATTGTAAAAGAGTCGGAAGGCAGGCGTAGTAGGAGGTCGGATCATGGTACAACAATCATTGCTTGCGCATTATTTGGAAAAATGAATGGATTAAAGAGTGATGCCAGTAATCAAGTGGGTGAGATAATACCATGTAAGAATGTTGAATTGAATGAACAACCAGTAATAGTACGAACAGAAATGCAAAATATTGCCAACGATAAACTCGTCAACAGACCTGTTCCTCTTATGGGAGGAGATGTCAATTTAGTACATGAAGCAGCAAAGGCAGGCTTCAAATATCTTGCTCACAAGATGGGTGACAAAGATTCATTGAATGATTGGATACAGCATGAAGAATTAAATGGGAATGTTCATGAAGGGGTTGATCATGGCTTATTTCTAGTTGCATCAAAAACGCGTGGTAGTGAAAATCTAAAATCAAATGTTGGAATAAATAGGGTATGTTGGGATATGATGAAAGAAACAATAAAATCTCAGCCTCGGTTGAACCGCTTCGTGGAAAAGTATGAGAAGCATAACAATATCAGTTCCTGCTGGTTGGTACAATACGCACGAAAGCAAGATGATAAGCCTGTTGGTAGTAAGAGGAAAAGTGCACCAAAGGGAGGATACAAGAGGCAAGGCAATAAGAAGGTAAAGACGAGCAAACAAGGAGGAAGGAAGAAGGGGCGTGGTAAGAGGAAGAGGAGGGGTCAGAAGAAGTGGGGTCGGCACAAACTACATGCAGATGGTCAATACTGTGGAATGAGTCGAGCCATACTTTCTTTTGGTTGCAAGCAAAAGATAATGAGAATTGTGGACAGAGAAACGGGGCGGTGGTTTGATGTATTAATTCAGCATGGGACCATTATCGAAATGAGCAGGCTCGCTGGGGGGGTCAATGACAAGCGTTGGATGCACGAGGTACGCAATGCTCAAGGGTCATACACATTGGTCATTGAGTTCTCACCAAAGAAGAACTAAACAGTGATCTTCTGCAGGTGACAAAGGAGTGTAATGGATAATGGAAGTGTGTGTGATTGAAGGGATCCTAGTGTATAATATGAAGCTTAAATGTCTTGTGTTATAAATAAATTCATCATCCTCGTCATCTTCTTGTAGATTTAGGTTGCACGTTACTTATTTAATAATGGACAATTCCAACCAGATGGATTAACTAATACAGCACGTAAACGTGATGAACAAGGGTTTACGGTAAAGGCTGATCGACAGACATTTCGTGGTGGTGCCGGGTGGGATAGTCCTGTAGGTAATACAGCAATACGAGCTGAATTTGCAGAATTAATGAAGCAACTACGTGTCCAGCTTTCTACGGAATTGAACAGACCAACATTGGCAGTTGATGGGGAATATAAACATGAAATTACATACAATTGGTACGAGGTCGGTGCCAAGTTGGGTAGGCATTTAGATGAGCATCACGAGGAAACGAAGGGTACCAAGTGAGTATTATGTGCATTTTCTATGTGCTCTTGTGCACAAGATGTGTCCTAATGTTATATATACCCTTCTATATATACGAATACTCTACAGAGGATGGATGATGCCAACTAGACGAAGTGTTACATGGTTAGTATATTTAAATGATGGATGGCAAGGAGAAGAGGGTGGGGCATTACGATGTTTCCCTCGAAGTGATGATGCCAGAGCAGCAAATAATGTACAAGTTGGTTGTCATGAGGGCAATTTACAAGTGGGATGGCTCAACAATGATTCAACACCTGTGTTTCTAGATGTCTTTCGTGAAAGTGGTGGAGCAGCATTATATCAATTAGTATCGTCAACAGAGGGTAGTGATATATCTTCAAATGAACGACAAATCCTATCAGTACAAGACTTTAACGTTCCAGGACAACCGATTGACTTTTCAATATTCCTAAAGGATGAGGTGAAGGATAAATTCGAACAGATTAGTACTAGCAGATTAGATCCACGATTTGCTACGGCATCCACCAGTGCCTCTGGTAACACTACACCCACTCATGAGTTTGACTGCACAGATGAAAGAAATATATTAGATATTCCACCGATCGGTGGTACTCTGGTCGTCTTTGATTCCGTTAGTTTACCACATTTAGTACGAGAAGTAACAGGGAAGAGACAAAGGCTAGCGGCTACTGGTTGGTTTCACGAGGATAGTCAATTTGCAATAGAAATGTAGAGATATAATTTAAGGTCTTACATCTCTATCTAATAGGTGATGATATAATCTAGCTCCTTTCATGGAATGTCGATATACACAAATTGAATAAAGATACCTATACATTCATGTCCAAGAATGATACCGGCTTTAGTTTCGTGTCTTCCACCTTGGCTTCTTAGTTCTGCCATCTCTTTTGGGTTGTGCGTTTGAATTGACATTCTTCTCTCCTTTGCTGACAAGCAAACCCTCTACTCCCTTCAATCCCATCTTCCCCACCATATTCTTACCAAGTACAGGCGGTGATCTAAAACCCATCGATGACGAGAAGTCATTAGCAATCTCAACAAGCTTCTCCTTCCTCTTCATTCTCATACGTTTCATTTGTCCGAGATAATATCCAAGGAAGGCCTGATATGCACCCTCTCCACTTTTATTCAATACTTGATCTCCATTCTGAACTCGATCCAGCAATGATTGCATGGTCTCATCAGTCTCATCTAATGTAGACTTGTTTAATAGATCTATCAGCTCTTGATTCTTTCCAATCTTGATCTTTTTCAATTCCTCGAGGAATAATGATTCAAATGGTCCTAGTACTAACCACCCTTTACCCTCGGCACCAGCCCTTCCCGTACGACCAAGTCTATGAATATATTGTTCTTTACTAGACGGCATGCCAAATTGAACTACGTGGGACACTCCGGGGTAATCCACTCCTCTAGCGGAGACGTCACTAGTAAAGAGGATACCCGAAGATGCCTCTCGGAACTGATTAGAGACTCTATTTCTATAACCTTGTGACTTCTTGGAATGTAATTCCATGACTGGTAATTTGACAACCTCATTAAACAAGTCAGCAAAGAATGATACCATTCGAGCAGTTGGGAAGAATACTACAACCTTATTACCCCCTCCATCATCTTCATTAGCTTCCTTTACTACCCGGATGATAGATGGCACATAATTGGACATGGAAGGTATAATGGCATGACTTTGCTCAACGTGGATATGAGTTTGTGTGGATTCTTCTCCAGAACCACCATCTTTTATACAATCTACCTCAACATAATCATCTTTCATTGTCTGTCTCATAATCTCCTTCAAGGCCGGAGGGACAGTAGCCGAGAAGAGTAATGTTTGTCGTTTATGTGATGATCCGAGGTAGTTTAAGATTTGTTGTATCTCTCTTCTAAATCCCATGTCAAGGAGTTGATCCGTCTCGTCCAAGACTACGACTGGCGTTTTCGACATGATCTTGCTAAATTTCCGTCCATTAATATTGTTTGCAGTTTGTAACAAGTCTTTCAGTCGTCCAGGAGTTGCAACTAATACTGTAGGAAGGTTCTTCTTCAGCCGACTAACATCTCGTGTCGTCTTGGTTCCGCCAAACACAACTTGTACACTCATATCTCTATGAAACGTAAGGAGCTTTTCAGCCTCGTCTCCAATTTGAGAAGCCAACTCACGTGTCGGTGATATTACCAGTACACCCACATCTTCGTCATTATTATATTCTGGACTTCTTAATACTCGTTCAATTGCAGGTAATAGGAAAGCTATTGTCTTGCCGGTGCTGATGATGAAATAATACATGAGATACAGCAGACAATATGCAGAACAAATTTGAACATATTATGATATGCACAAGAAAGTCAAATACACAACACTCACCCGGTACGAGCCCTACCCAACACATCTTTACCTGACAGTGCTGCATCAAATGTCTTAGATTGTATTTCAGTCATACTAACTAATCCCAATGTTTCAACTAATGCTCTTTTAGTGGCCGGGTGTAAGTCAGTCCTTTGTGCAAATTCAATGTTGGATAACAGTGAAGCATCTTTATTAGTTGATACTTTCTTCTTCTTTGTCACTGCTGCCGTCTTCTTCTTTGATACTACTGCCTTCTTCTTTGCAACTGGTACCGATGATTCTCGTTCAGAGTTTACATTAAGCAACCAATCAATATGTATAGCCTTCGGTTCACTACCAGATAATTTACGTCTTTGTCCAATTAGCAGCTCTGTAACCTTTGCTGGACTAACTTTTAAGTTGGTGGCTAGCTTTGCTAATTCCTCTTCTCGATTCTTGTTTGCAATTGCATTTAGTTGGGTACTTGTTATCTTTGATTCGAATGTCAATTGAGAGGAGAAAGCACTAACTGAAGGTAAAAAGTGATGGATTGTTATGATGAAAATTATTGATAAGATATATCTTGCAGTGGCTAGCTTGCGCATGAGATTGACAGCCATCATTATAATAATAAAGATCTATAAGCTATACGGTCGGTAATCGATCGAAGAAGCAATGATAGACTATCTAGATCGACGGCAGCATTGCATGGTGACGAAGTGAAGATGAGATGGCCGTCTGGCCGATGGCATAGTTTTCACACACTACCAGAAACTCCAGTTTGGATCACTAAATGCATGCTTTTGCAATTAACGGTATCTTTTTATGAGAGTGTATGGAGAATTCAAATAAGTAGCAACAACCGGACGCCGAGAAACATCCTCAATCAACTCAATATATACTTACTATAATGATACGTCAAGCTGCTATATCCCTCGGTCGAAGAGGAGGGGGCATATCCTATCGTCAATCATTGCCGAAATGTACACAAACACTCATTCAAAATTCAACACTTAAAATTGGTGGTTGTAGACGACAAAATAGACTACTTACAACTAAAACAACTACATCTTCTACTACGCCAAAAGTATCAACAAAGGATAAAGGACAAGAAGCTCTTGAAAAGTCTCAGAGGTTACATGCTGAATTGAAAGAGGTGAGTATATACTTTTTTATATGCTTCTCACTTTGTATACTCAACATCAATATCTCACATATATACCAAAATATACCAATAGATGATTGAAGCACAAAAACAAAAACAATTAGAAGAATTAAATAAGCCATACGGATCTAATTTTATAGCATTCATCAAATCATCTAAACCAGAAATTGTGAACATATTCTTTGCTTTTGTTTGTGTATTACTGGCATATCAAATTCATGGTATGCGTGCCAAGATACGTCAGTTATTAGCTGAAAAGGAGGGAAAGGATGATGAGATTAATACGTTGCGTGGTATACTTGCCACTTTATCGTCGGAGGGTAGTGTTAATAATGAACAAGATGAAGCAGAAGATGACAATAGTACAAATACATTCTCGGCTAAGTTAGCAGAGAAATGCGCTAACATCATAGGCAATATCTTTACCCAATCTGAAAAGCGTGTAGGGTATAGTTGGATACTAAGTAAAAAACTAGCTTCTGGTGATAGACTAGAAGTTGATAATGTCATTGATCAGTTACAACCAGTGATACTATCAGAGATCCAAGAAGTGGTAGGTGATGCTGCATACAACGAAGAGGAGTTGAAAGAACGTCGTGTTAAGGCTTTGAATGTTGATCAAGAGGACAGTACTAGTATGTTAGATAATGGTACCAGTACGAGTAATGCACAAATGGGTGATTTAATGCAGGTTCTAGAAGAGGTGCACAATCAAGATTTAACAGATGGACAAAGTGATAAGAAGGACAATGAAGAAGATAGCAAAAGCAGTACAAAAGTTAGAAGAACAAGGTATGCTATTTAAGATAAAATCAGCCCATTATAACGTTAATGATTACAGCTTATAACTACTCTCTTGGCTAAACTTATCTTCAAGCCCACTCGGTAGCCTTTAGACCTACAGTACCAAGCTCTTCCAACTTTTGAAATGCCTTTGCAAAGTCTTTAAAGAACTGAGGTGAATCTTTGGCATAAATGTTGACAAACTTTTTAAACTTAGCATCTTGAATCAACACGAGGTCTGTTGGGAGCATCATCAAAGACTTGCCACCATCTTCATATTGGTATGGTCCCTTCCACTCACGCTTTGTCCAAGAAGCAGTATTCAACAATGAGAAGTAAAGATTGTTAAACATAGTTGGTGTTGGTGTCCAAGGCCCGTCATATCCCGATGCAGTTGTATGACAACGACCAAGCGCATGTGCTCCACTTAATGCCACAATCTCTTGATCGTTAAACCCCATACGATTAAAGATGGTGCGTAAGTGAGCAGCATCACTTGGATCACTTCCTGCCTCACCGCTATCTGCATTGGGTAATCGACCATCGGGTGTTACCGCAGAAGCATCAAGAGCATCAACTCTGCCAGAACTCCAACCAATAGTAGGCCCACCCAACTCCTTAATGGCAACAACACCTCCTAAAGTATACAAGTCAGCATAACTTAACGAATCGCCGTATTTCTTTTTAATTTTTTCCATCCAAACTACAGCAGTCGATCCCAATCCTGCATTCCCTCCGTGTGCTAGTTCTTCCTTGAATCTGATGGTACCCTGTCCACTTCCACCGTCTTTACTCATTTTGTCATATGTACCAGAACTATGCCATGCCTATACCAATGTCAGTTAAATAGATTAGATATACGAGAGTCGACGTTAAAGATTAGAGACATATAAGATATGTATTGTATTGTATTAGATATACGAGAGTCAACATCAATATACAAAGAGTGAGACATATAAGATATGACTATGATACTCACAAGACGAACCAATGTAGGTCCTTTGTCTGGATTCTTCTTGATAATATCAGCAATATCTGCGGCTACTGCCTTGTAATCAACATCCCCACCATCTGCATGTGCAAATGTAGGCTTAAATAAACAAGCCAAACAGGCTACAGTTGATGTTGATAGGAAGGCACGTCGCCCATCAACTCCATTTTCATCATTTGATTTTGTTGTTGTGTACAGTGCACTGCCGACGGTGGTCGTTTTAGTAGCCGTAGCAGTAATACTGGGTGGTACAAAGGCATATACCGATTGACCTGAGAGAAGAGTTAAGCACGAGAGGACCTTTGTTAGCATCATAATCTATTCTATGCAATGGTGTTCAACTCAACATCAACATCAACTTGCTTGATAGAAAAAGATCCAAAGATATGTGGTATCCTTTCAACTCTCGGATGTAATCATCAATAGTGACTAGTGACGACGACGATGGCGTCCAACTTTATATCATCACTAGACAACAAAGATGGTCATCAATCACTAAATCAAAAGCATGGTAGTACTAACAATAACATGCATAACAGCGGCGGCGGTGATCAAAAGGCGGTAAAGTCAACAGCAGACACCGCAATACTACATAAACTTTCATGTGTCGAGAAGGGATATTATGACGATCCATACATACATGGTATGTCACTTGGTGCTTCTGGATTAGTCAATAACAATAATAGTAGTAGCAGAAGAAGTGCGGCAGTGAATTCTACCGAGCCGATAATACGAAAAGGAACACATGCTCGTGTCAAGGCTGTAGAACGAGCTATTGATGCATTCTTATCCTTGACAGCATCAAGTGGCAATACAGGCAGCAAAGACAAAGTATCATTGAAACGACAGGTTGTCATATTAGGTGCTGGTAGAGATACAACCTATCTACGATATCGTTTCCAACAAATGAATAATGATGATATCATTCATACTAATGTAAATTGGTATGAGGTTGATCATGAGAGTATCATTGTACAAAAGGCACATACTTGGTTACCAAATTGTATACCAAAGGATTATGATTGTAAATGTTATTCAAATGGCGATAATCATGATGATATAGATCGGGTTGTTTCATATAATGTTAGTATTACACCCAAGGATACAACATATGAAAATGATAAACAACAATGTAGTTCATCATCATCAAACTATCATCTAATTGGACATGATTTACGTTCATCTCCATCTAAATTATTTGATATATTAACACAACACAAACATGGATATGATAAGTCAATACCAACATTGTTTATATTGGAATGTGTTGTTATGTATTTACCAGATGATGCCTCGAGAGACTTGTTACGGTATATTGCAAATAGACCAAAAGAAACAGAAGAATCAAGTAGTGATGAAGAGAAGCCATTTGTTGCGGTAGTAATGTATGATCCAATACCATCGAATGATAGATTTGGTCAATTAATGATTGATAATTTGCAAAAGGTTGGTATAACAGGAAGAGGAGGTAGATCAAAGGGCGGTCAACAACAGCAACAGAGAAGCAACAGCAACAATATAGATGAAGAAGACAGTACATCGCCACAGCTTAGTTTAGAAACAACACAAACATTATCAGATCAACTTACAAAACTAAAACAATGTGGATTTAACATTGCAACAGGATGTGATATGATGGCTGCATATGATTATGGAGTTATATCATTAGATGATCGTAGAAGAGCATCAAAATGTGAAATGTTGGATGAATTGGAAGAGTTTGTGTTGTTGATGAAACATTATTGTTTGTTGGTTGGAGTTTCATCGTTGTCTCCCAACGGAAATGATAGAAGTGACGACTGTATTGGGTATCAGCTCTGTTCTGTTGGTGAAGATTCTTTGATTGGATTTAGAGAAGGACGGTCCATGGTTGCTCGTAGACGATAGTATCAAGAATTGACGACCATCGTGGATCGTGGCTTAAGTTGGTACATGGGTATCATGGCTTTACATCCAAAAGGAGAAGTAAGAATAGAAACCCAATACTAAAAGAGTTTGTCGACGAGACATAGTGTTTGCTTCTTTCTATTCTATAACATTAGCCTTACTTTCTATTAATAACATGAGGTATAATCAAAGATCTTCAAACCAAGAGTTCATATATACATCAACAACTTAGTTCATCAAGTTCTCGATAATTCCCTTGTGGTTGACTAATTCCTGGGCCATGAAACCACTAGCGGCAAGCATAGCAAGACGTCCGTTCTGTAGCTCCTTAGTTTGCATGGTGAAGAACTCTTCCTCATCAGCAGGCATAAGTCCCAAAGGATCAAATCCAAGATTTCCTGGAACATATTCATCTCTAAGCTTTCCTGGTTGATCATAACGAACCTTGGATGGTTCAACCCAACCAGCCTCGGCACGGTTAACTTCAGCCTTGGCAATTAGAGCACCCAATAAGCAGTACAAGATGGGGTTAACCTGTAAGAGTTGGTCGATAGCTGGTCCTGTTATCTCTCCGTTGAAAAGAACAGTCTTTGACTCAACAGCCTCTCCAACAAGGAAACCAACAGTGGCAAGCATGGCAACACGTCCTATCATTCGATATATGGTGGTATTGTAAAAAAGAACATAAGATGTGAGCATTTTTTTAATGATACAATACGAATATATGATTTGCAATATAACTAATACTCACCATGTGTAAGCTCGGCCTCGCGGTATTTACGAAGACCTTCCTCATCAGCCTTCTCGGCAAATCCAAGAGGATCCCAGAATCCAACAGGGGCAAGAGCTCCAGGAATAGTATCAATAGTGAAGGCATTCATGGCGGTGGATGAACGAGAGTTGGAGGAGGGGGCAAAAGCAGCGGCAGAGCCGGCGAGAGCAGCGATTGAGGCAAGTTTCATCATGATTATAGTAGTTGTTGTTGTTGTTATGTATTCGAATTGTAATTTATGAGAACAAATGAATGGCGTTGATTGGGCTGAGTTGTTACAGTACATCGTCATCAATAATCTGATGTGTTGATATTAAAAATATACCGAAGCCTATAGTAAGGTTTCGGACGTGTGTTTGTATGTAAATTTGTGCAATAACACACTATAGGCCACCGATTTATTGCCAAGAGTAAAAATGACTCATCCATCTACTCAGCCCACAAAATATGTGGTCGGTCGAGCTCGTCATCTACCATTAAACTATCATGTTATGTGGCAGAAAGAAGCCAGTTTAGTTGGCTGCATGAATAGGGTGTGTGGCAATGGGATGAGAGTGTTTGTTTGCAACACACAAGGGACGGTAGAGTATTAGTATTAGTGCCAGTGCCTGCCTGCTACAATATCATCTTACAGTTTCCATAGGTAGCGTCAAAATGAATTAAACAAATCTACATAGTATGTAGATAGTAGATGATGTTAGTAGTATAATAATGTGTACAAAGAGAAGAGTACTCAACAATCAACTGAGATACACCTCTACGAAAAATGATAGAAGCAATAAGATGGGTCTATTTGGTACTCTTTAGTCGATTTAGTGTTATATGGATGGATTGTTCTTGATATTCAACAGTATACATATTAAATGATATTATATTATGAGGCAGGAAGAAACTTTACAATCACATTGCAACAAGGGAACCCGTATACATATGATATCTGAGACTGGACTAAACTCATTAACATATTTAAGAAGATACTCGGATTTTGGCAGTTCAGGTCCTTTGGCAAGTGATTTAGGATTTAGGACTAGGAGTATGGAGGGTTGCTAGTGGCTTTATCATCTTACAACAGAAAACATCATTGGGTTGAAAATACTATACATAACAAATTACAGTCTCGATTGTACATTGACCTTCTCCGTAGAGCTAATGTTCCCACTGCTACTTCTGCTCTTGTTTATAAATGATCTTATCTCTTGTTCACATATATCTGGCCTCTGTGTATGATGGTACATCCAATGCCCTGCACCATCAATTCTGACAACACGACAATCACTTGTACCCCGCCTCTCCTCCTGTTCTAACATTGCCAAACTTCTCCGATCATGAAACATTGCATTCTTTTCCGACCCATACATGTATAATATTGGTGTTTCTTTCAAGGTCAATGGCAATGATCCATAAGCTAATGCTTGTTTATTGTATATAAATGCTTGGAATAAGTGATAATACGGGTAGAACGTATACATCATATGCTTAAGATTCATCTTCTTTTCCCTCACTACATCGCCATCTATTCTTCTTGTTGGCTCCAATCTTAATAGTTTGACAAAGCCGTATAGAATTCCAAATGTTACTATTGCAATATGCACAGAGATATATCTCATTACTGCAAAACTAATTGCAAATGTTCCTCGGTATGCCAAGTAGACGAGCTGCTCATGATTGGTATAGGGAGTCAAATGTCTATATTGTGTATCGCTTTTTCTATGCGGTTGCATTAATACATCTAATAATATGACTTTATCTGGTTTGTGTTCAGTAAAGTACTCTTCTTCGATTGATCTGTTAACAAACATACATCCAGTTAGTACCCCAAAGTCATGAAAGATTGTTGTGAATTGTGGTCTATGTCGATCGTCATTATCAATTTTATTCGATGTTGTCTTGTTGTATTCAATAAATAACTGTTTTGCCGCCTCTCGTATACAGCAAGTTACCTCATCAAATGTATATCCTTGTCTTTTATACTTAGTTTGTTGATATGATTCATAATCAAATCCTGGCCAACATGTTATTCCAACAAAACAACCATCATCATGTTCGGTAGATGTTGCAAGTTGTTTTGCAAGTGGTGTAAATGGCCCATCTGCCACTCCATCCGGCCAACCACCACAGTATAGAATGACATTTCTTGATGTTCTTTTGCCATATATATGGAGCAATCCTCCACCAATATCATTGCCTGGAATGGGGTATTGTATGATTGTTGGCTTCATGGATAGTTGCAAAAGCACAAGTTGTAAAGTTGTGAAATAATCTAACCTCCTATATGACTGTTTTGTATAATTCCAAGTACACTACCATAGCTTTACAAATCTTATCTCACCGCTGTATTCTCCTGTATTGCGCTTTTACAAATCTTTATTTATCTGATCGGTACAGTACGTTTGACTTGAACTGGTAACCTAATCTAGAAAAATACTAATTTCGATGAAAATAGTGCCCAAACATTGTTGTACGTGCTCTATAGATGCATTGTGCAAGTTGAAGCGTTAGAAAATATTGGATAATGGTGGAGTTATGGACGTTAGAAGATCGCTGCTTACCTTAGTGTTTCTACGTAAAAATGAATTTTTGAGTCCAAGAAAAAATCGATACCCCTTAATTGGGAAGCTTATATCTCAGCATCTACCCTACTAATCACCATATTTGAAAGTTATATCCTATTCTACGCAACCTGGGCTATAGGAAGTAACTGGCTTTGAAGTCGTAACTCCAAAAACGGCCGAGAAATAAGCTCCCCAAAATACAAGTTAAACGTACTGTATCCTATAAGGATACCTGAATCTCTCACTCCTCTTCCTCTTTATCATGCTCTGCTATATGAATCTAATGCCCTGTAAGCATAGGATGTACCTCTCTGATACATTTTCTAAAGATGTTTGATACGATAAGATGTCATCACTTACGGATGTATTGGTATAAAGTTTGAAGGATACCGTGCCGGTCATTAAAAATTAAGCTCACATCTTATGTTCTTTTTTACAATACCACCACAAGTGTTAAAACTATAATCTACATTGGATTGCACTTCAAACATCTCCCTTCGTACACCGCACCTGGCACAGTTATTGGAGTTGACTTGAACATGGTCTTATTGAAACACTTCTGACCACAAACTTCGCATTCTCCTCTCATCTTCCTCTGATCTTTAATCTTTGAGGCGTCGGCACCCACATTGGCTATATCTCCCCCCAGCTGAGCCATTTGAGCAGCTGTCATACTCGCACGCATCGTACTTGTACGCATAGAGCCTCCTCTACCAGCACGAGCATTGCCTCTAGCCCTGCTGCCAGCCCTGCCCGATGACATGAGGGAGGTCTTACTATCAGCAAGACGATCAGCCCCTTTCTTCTTCTTGCCCCCCTTCTTGCCACTTCTCTTGGAGGATGTTTTCGATGGAGAGCTAGAAGCAACAGACATTGCAGCATCTGCTTCATCTTCTACCACATCAGGTACCGCAACAGCATCTGACGCCGAAAAGGCCAGTAACGCCTTAATCTTTGCCTCCCGTTCAGCTTGCATCTTATCCTTCTTCTTCTGATCATCTCGTTCTTGTAATATCTTGTTAAGCTCATTGGTTGACTTCTTGGTTACCTTGCACCGAAGTAGCTCTAATTTCTTGAGTGTTGAGTTACTCTGTCTCAACACTTTGATAAATCCCTTACCTGTATCGTCTGTGATACCCTTGTTGCTATTCAAACGTAGCTCTACTATAGTTTCATTCTCCACTAACGCAAGTACCAAGGATACAGCCATGGAGTCTTCAATGTCACAACGTGATATGGATAAATGTGTGATGGTAGTGTTCTCTTCTAAGGCTTCAAATAAACTCTCCCAATCTTCTGGTTTGATCTTCTTCCGTCCATCAAGTTTCAAAACAGTGAGGGATGGTTCGTCATCATTAAGCATCTTGATGAGTCTTTTAATTGGAGTTCTATCAGTTGGAATATCATCTAAGGGATTGTCAGTTTCATTATTAGATTCAACGGCATTGGCAGGGGCGGCAGGAGTAGACTTGATTTGGGGTGGTGGTGGTGCTGCTGCTGCCGCTTTCTTGACGACTCTCTTCTTTCGTGGTGTGTTAGTTTCAACAGTTGGACTTTGGGCTCCTTTCCTTGTTGGAACAGAAGCACTACGCTTCTTGGCGGCAGCGGCTGCTGCTCGTTGTCTCCTGGCTGCAGCCGCTTCTTTCAACTTAGCTTGTCTACTAGCAGCTATATCCTTCTTATTATTACCACCTCTGCTCATTCCCGACCGTTGAGACAAATCCATATCTTTTGTGCCTCGACTTGCTGCCGTGCTCTTTGTGCCTCGACTTGCTGCTGTTCCCCTGGTCCCTCTAGATTCTTTCGTTCCTCTACTTACCGCAGATTCTTTCGTTCCTCTACTAACTGCAGATTCTTTAGTTCCTCTACTGCGGAAACTCTCATCTCTACTCATTCCTCTACTCATTCGCCCACTACGATAGCTGTCATCATGGTTAGTTGGAGTACTTCTACTCAATCGGCTTCTATGTGATCGATATGACTCAAGGCTCATGGAACGTAACGAGTTATCATTCCGATATGACAAGTCTTCGTCGGCCCTATTTGAATTCTTGGATCGTTTACTAAACTTTCCACTGCGGTATGAACCACTCCTATAAGATTCGAGTGATGCTGAGCGTATAGGTGACTTGGAACGTCTCTCTCCTGATCCTGATCTAAATGAAGATGATCGTAAACTATCATTGTTCGTGCCTCCGGAATGATGACCCTTGCCGGATCTTATTGAAACTGATGTTAACGAGTTGTTGTGTGATCGAGTACCTTTACTGAATCTCCCTGTGATTATCATGAATTGTAAATGAACAGATTATAAGGGTTGTGGGTTGTGAGTAAAAGATGACACGTCATATGTACAAACTTTAAGGACAAGTTTGTGAGGATAAGAAGTCAAAGTATTAACTTGTTACTCACCTGATCTAAAGCTACCAGAACGGTAAGACTCTAAAGATGCACTTCGAAGACTGTCATCGTTACGGAAAGATTCATCCTCATCATGTGTACTAGGATTACTACTTCCACGCCGACTTGAATGGGTACTGGGGTTACTCCTCCTACTTCTACTTGATTTAGTATCCTTTGTGCCGCGGCTATATCTACTCAGATGAGAGCGGTAAGATTCTAATGACGCACTCCTGAGAGAGTCATCATTACGAAATGATCGATCCATAGCCTTGCTTGATTTTGACTTGCTCATTCCTGACCGTCGAGACGAATCAATAGCAGCTTTGTTTGATTTATTGGTTGATTTCGATCTTTTAGACGCATCTAAATTCAAATCCGATGCCGACTCTGTGTCAGGTTCTGGGTCGTTACCACCAGAGGCGGCACTCTCTTCGTCGTCGGTGCCAGGTACTGGCATACTATTCTCCTTGGATGATGCAGAGGACGAACTTGAAGAAGAGCTTCCACTGCCCGAAGAAGATGAACTTGCGGATGATTTTGATGAGGCAGAAGACTTGGATGACTGCTGGGATGCATCATCATCGTCATTAGTATCATTGTCAGAAGCATTACTTTGTTGTGACTTGCCGTCATTTGAATTATCTTCGTCGTCCTCAACAGTAGGCTGTTCACCGTCTCCTTCAACAGAACTTTTAGATGAAGCAGCACTACTAGCTTTTGATGATGCAACAGATGATTGTGCTGACTTTTCAGACTGCTGAGAAGCAATCTCGCTATCATCCTCACCAATGGCAATAGATTTCTGTTCCCCACTTTGAGAAGACTTTGTGGAAGCAGCTGAGACAACGCTATTGTCACTTTGAGATGACTTACTGGATGCGGCTGAGGCGGCACTGTCACTTTGTACTGATGAGGCGGCCGAGGCAGCACTGCCACTTTGTACTGATGAGGCGACTGAAGAGGCAACTGATCCCTCGTCGTCGGAAGCAGCGGCCGAGGCGGCACTTCCACTTTGAGACGATGCATTAGAGTTGTCGTCAGAAGCAGCAGACTTGGCAGAACCCTCATCGGATACAGCAGAACCCTGTTCGGAAGCAACCGATGCGACGTTACTTTGAGATGATTTGGAACTTGCCGCCGAGTCATCATCACTTTGGGCTGATTTGCTTGATTGAATTGAGGAGGCAGCTGATGACTGTTTAGACGAGGCAACAGACGAATGATCATCCGATCCCTTGGATTCTTGAGATGAGGCAGCTGACCCTTCCCCTGAACTTTTCGATACATCATCCTCACTCCCATCATCATCTTCTTCTTCTACCATAGTCTTACGATTTGATATAGCCGGAGTTTCAGCAACCTGTTCATACAAACGTTGCTGCTCTTCATCTAAACGGCGTTGTTCCTCTTCTAACATAATTGCATACTTGGTTTTAATTTCATTCATTCGTTCTTGTTTCTCTAGTCTACCTAATGATCGGTCCTTCATTACACTTTGTAATTCAATACGACGTTGTTCGGATATATACTTTGCATTATTCTTTGTTACTACTGGAGGTGGTGTACTGCTACTAGCTCTGGCTTGTTGTCCAGCTCCATCCCCGTCGGTGTTATTGTTATTGTAAAAGTTGGCATACTTTTCTTTAATATCGGCAATCTGAGCTTGCTGTTCCTTACGGCTTAATGCACGGTCACGCATGACAGCCTTAATCTCATCTGCCTTTTGTTTATCTAATGCTATTTTATCTTGTATTGCCGATTCTCCCTTTTGAGGTGGTGGCGGTACGGGCATGGCAGCAGCGGCAAGACCTGTAGATGATAAAGTTGGAATGAAGAGATAATGGGGGGAGGGGTTAAAAGTGTGCATGATATACCGAGGATGAACAAAGTCAATGAGCAGCCCAGATTGAAAATGAACACATGATATGCTCATCAATCTCCCAGGACAACAAAACACTTACCAATAGGAGGAATAGCAGCTTGATCAGTAGAAGCTGACTCAGCCGATGGACGAGTGGTAGCAGCAGATGGTTCCAAGTTATCAACTGGATCCGTCTGTGTCATACAATCCTCAACCTTAACCTTCTTCCCCTTCTTATCCTTACTAGGCATGTAATACTTGAAAATAACATGAATCAATTCACACTGCTCCCTCTGCTGTCTATTATACAATCCCATACTTTCTTTTGTATGTATATTCTGTAATTGTACCAATCGATCTTTATTCAAATGATTAGAATGGAACCAATTCCAATCCTTTTGTTGTTTGATTAATAATTTTTGGGATTGTTGTATGTGTTGGGTTTGTAATTCATGTTGTTTTTGGAGGAGTATTTGCTGCCCTGATAGAGTAGAGTTGGTACTATTTGATGTTGAGGATTGGATGGATTGTATTATTGATGGGGTTAGTATACCACCTGCCAATGTTACATCCCCCTCCCCACTATTATAACTATCCATAATAGTATCAACCATCTTCTCTTTATCATCCCTCTCATCGGGATCATAAATATCAATAATTTCACCCATCATAACTTTACCCGGCTGTAAAAATGATAAGGACTTATCACCACTTTCAACTGATACGATAACGCCTGGTAATGTTGCCATGCCTTCATTATCAATTAGTGACTTGTTGTATTTTATACATTTTGAGTGTGGATCGTAGTAGTATGAAGGATTACTCATGGTTTTGATTGTTTGTATGTTGATTTGCAATTAAATCTGACGATATATCTTCTCATATATCAATATTCAAGCTAACTGTAGGTATACTTATGAGATCCTCCTCTATCTGTATTCCCAACTATTAAATCAAATTTTGCAATCACGAGTTAGAGTTATGATCGGTATGTCGGCCTCCACCGCTTACAAATTATGCCAGCTAAATTAGCACCAGCAACAACTAATGAAAGGGAAGATGATATGCCGAGATATAGCGCATGCTTGGGCTATCAAGGACCTGAAGAAGAGAGACCTTAATTGCTTGCAACCATTGCTAGCTGTAAAATTTCGACGACCGTTCAAGAGCCAAAACTTTAATTTAATTCGTATGGGGATTATTTTGGGGGCGGGCGGGCGGGGGTGGTGGCCTTGGTACCTAATAAGTGAGTTAGTATGTCTTCGGGTGTGGTGTAGACTTACTTATAAAGAGGATAAATTGTTTTAAGGAAGAGTTTTATTGGATAGTGTGTGAAGTATAACTTCTAATTTATAAGTGCACCCTGTTTATCTACATACAAGAAAGGCGTGTATCATCAATAGTAAAAAAAATAACTTATTGGGTTTACATGCAAGTGGAGTAGTATTGAGGCTACTACATCAAATCATTTGTTAATTATTGAAATTTACATTTTTGTGCACATCATTTGTCACATATTTTATGAACATGGATAGAGATGACGGCAGCCATGACGTATCATCGGTATTTATATACAATGGAGTTGATGAGGTACCGATGGATGTCACACATGTTAGAGTAGATCAATCTATCACTGTTATACCTGCACGGGCTTTTCGTAATCGTGAGGTGTTGGAAGTAGTTGAATTGCCCGAGGGGCTGGTAAAAATCGGAGCATTGGCATTCGATATTTGTAACAATTTGAAGAAGATCAACCTCCCGTCTACATTAACACATATTAGTAGAGAAACATTCAGTGGATGTGGAGCGTTAGATGATGTTGTCCTTCCGGAGGGGCTTCAGGCTTTGGGCTTTGAGGCATTTGAAAATTGCCAGTCTCTGCAAAGAATCAACATTCCTCCCACTATCTTGACAATTAAGGGGTCGTCGTTCTACGAGTGTCATAATTTAGCAGAGATTGTATTTTCAGAAGGACTTCTTAAAATAGAAGAGGATGCATTTAGTTCATGCAGATCACTGGTATCAGTTACTCTCCCGTCTTCTTTAAAAAATATCGGTAAGGAAGCATTCGAAGACTGTCCATTATTAAATGAGATACACATTCCTGATACTATAGAGTCTATACAAGCAAGAACGTTCAAGCGATGCAACTTTACAAACTTTCGAATACCCCCTTCAATTGGAAATAGTGTAGATATCAGTATAGTGGGAGATAATAGCTGCTTGGTCTCGTTGGAACTACCGGAAACTGTTGAACAGGTTGAAGACAACTATGATAACTCCGAAGAAAAATACACAGAACTAAGCGTACGGAATATTGCATTACCATCAAATTGTGTGATAGCTATCAATTTGTTAGAATCATGCACAGAATTTGAGGTGGCATTCCCAGATGCAGATATTGATGATGATAATGATACAACAGTAACAGATGCCCTGAAGCGGAGATTCGAGGATCTACCTATCCACAAGATATGTTACTATCAGTCATACCACGATAATGAAGCTACTATGCAATCTCTCCAACGGGGAATCAACCCTTGGACATCCAAACCTCCCGGACAACTCAACACAACGGGTAAAGAACAGGACTGTCTTGGGATGACTCCATTACACATATTAGCTTGCTCTATGAAACCAACAATTGAAATGTATCGGTTACTGATTGACAAGTATCCCGAAACTTTGATAATGAAAGACAAGTGGGGAGATATCCCTCTGTTATATGCCATATGGTGTAATGCACCAACCGAGGTATTGGACTTGTTCGTGGAAAGTTATAAAACATTACATCCCGAGAATGAGTTTGATTGGAAGGGTATGCTTGAAACATTGGCTAAGCGTAGAGTGCCTCTGACAAGCATCAAGAAATTGGTCAATATACAGCAAGGCAGCTTCTCCGATCAAGATTATGATATGAAAACGTTGGTGTTGAAATTAGCATCACATGACGAACATGTATCCTTTGGTCGTTGCCAGGGCAGATCGACTTCTATTGGGGTATTCAGATATCTTTTTCGAGTCAGCATTACGAAAAGTATGGATGCATTGGCTGTTGAAAAATGGCGTGTAGACTTGGAAAATAGAATCACTACCTTTGCTAGGAGGACAGGACGCAGAGAAAGTGATACCAAAGCACTGTATGACAGACTTGCCACATATGAATCGATCAAAGAAGGTACCCATGTACTTGAACTTGCCCTCTGGAAGGCTAAGATTGACGAGAGTCGAAACAAAAAGGCAAGAGTTGATGGTGATGCTAGTACCAAGGAGCAGTGCCGTGTCAACTGCAGGCCTGATATCGTTATTCGGAATGTCTTGCCTTATCTGTTGCCCGAATAAGGGAAAGATCCATGTGGCTAGGATAAAGTAACGGACGAATAGCATCTAAAACCTCTCTCCTTCTTAAATCTTAAAATGAGAATATTAAGTTTACTTCCTCTACATCTATATCAATATCACCACCAATACCCAATTCCAAACCACCAATATCACCCGAAATAGCATCAAAGTCTGCCGTCCCAATAACAAATTCAGGTTCCGGTAGATCCACATTCGTCTTTGCCTCAAGTAATAACCGTCTATCATTATCAAGTGGTATTATTGGTACAATTGTAAATCCTCTTCGTTGGCCTGGTAGCATGTGATATGTCCCGATTGTGTTTAATGTATTCTCTGTCCGAAAACCGAATCGTGCACTAGTTCTGTGTGTTGTTATGTCATATGCTGCACATAGGTTGAAGCGAGTACCGATAGATCCTGTTTTGTGCATATGATATGATCACAAGGTATAATGCCGTTAGTGAACAAGAGAAAGACACAACTTGATTGATATTACACATCTCATACTCTTACCTCCTCCAGAAAATAGCCAAGACTTTGTATACTCCACCAATACAGCTCTATCGTCATCATCATCATCTCTATTCAGCCTCCTTCGTTCTTTAACTGTAAATCTACCACCAAGTAACCTATCCTCAATACAACCCCGTATTCTCCACAATCCACCACCACTAAGTCTATGTGTCTCGAAGTCTGCTCCGATACGAACTATACCAAATGGAATAATATTTGACCATGATTTACGTAGTTTAATGATTGTTATTGGATCAAAGTTTATATTAATATGCGGTATTTGCATACCTGTTTTATCTATGATGTACTGACGGACTGAATCTATTGGTTGTGTTTGTTGTGTGTTGTTGTTTCTATGTTTCCTTTTGTATTTTTGTTTATGTCTTTGATGACCATCGTGGTCGTCGTCATCACTATCTTCATTTAGCAGGAAGAATGGTGGTTCATTATCATCTTTCCGTCTTCGTCTTCTTCGACTTTTATTGTTACTTTTGTTGAATCGACGTCGTCGTCGCGCATTGCTGCCCATTATTGGTATATCATCTTCATTATGTTGTCGTCTCCAATTAGATGTTGATGGAAATGATGATGGAGGTACATTGGCAGAGATACAGCTGCTACCAAGTAAATTGGTAATGCAACAAATAATAATAACTATGAACCTATTCTCACTCATTGTTGTTCGTCTTTATTCAATTCATAGTGATATATACCGTATTCCTGATATATATACGCAATCGATAACATATAAATATAAACTATGAGAGTTTATGCCTTATTCCTATCGCCTGCTGGCAAATACAAATAATGATGCTTTAACTTTATACGTTTGTATTAAACTTTAAACTCACAGTTCAATTGTTGCAAGTATTGCCGCCACAGCAACGTTGCAACCAACTACCTACAACATGAGTAACAAAACCACTCCCCACTGTCTGAGAAGTCACGGACTACTGCCAATTGAATCTACTCATATCTATCGAACAAAGAAAGACAATACGAAGAACTACAATACTATCTGCTACCAATTGTATTAGATTTGACATATAATACGCTATTCAATTAGCCGCTTCGATTTGCAAACAAAATTTGTTGCAAATCTTATAATCTAGAGTTGTTTGATCTCTTAATACTTCAAAACCATAACTAATATCAATGGATCAAATACCAGTCAATAGTAGCGGCGGCGGTGGCAATTCGTGGCCTCCAGCATTGCGTCGTCGACTTGGCCTTCCATCAACAACTTGCTCATCAAAATCAAAGTCCTCTAATAATGATGAACTGTCTCCTGATGATATTGACATGCAACCAACAACAACCCAATCCTCCTCTACCAATACAACAACATCATTATCATCACACGAACTACGGCGATATATTCACAAAACATACTCAACATTAACATCCATACAACGTCAATTACATCGAGGTGAGGAAAGCTACTTTGAACAATCTTACTCTCATGGTAATTTGTTACAGGGTTGGGATAATATATGGATTGAACAGCATCATAATCATAATTCGAGTAGTTATACTAATAGTAGTAGCAGTGGCATGTATTTAAGTATGGGAGAGGATAGCTCTTCTAACAACATATCAAACAACAATCATGCACATCATATGAATAACAACAAGTCAATACCAATACGTAAAATGCCAGCTGAACATCGATGGTTTACATCAAGTTGTGGTACTAATCTTCCCATTACAAGTACTGATAATAATAGTATTAGTGGCAGTGGTAGTGGTAGGGTAGCTGCATTGGAACGTTGGAGTTTAATCGATAGACCGCCTACTCCAGAAGTACAAGAAGAGAAGCAGGTTGCTAAACAAGAAGATGTTGATATTAGTTTGATAAAGAAGGAGGCCAATATGGAAGTTATTACATCGTTAACTGATAGTAAGTTTAAGGAGGAAGGTATTAAAGGTAGATCTACCAATGATACCACTGCTACACAGTCTGCAAAGGAGGTAGCTGTCAAAGTTGAATCAAACGTGGCGGCGGCTACTATGGCAACTGAATCTCACCATGCCAATGGCAAGGAGACAGACGCGGCAGCCAAACAGACAGTGGGCGTTGATCTAATGCATCAGTCTAAGCCGGAAGAATCGACATATACGTCCTCATCACCTAAAGTAGTAGCTGAGGCAGAGAATCAGTCCAATAAAAGACAACCTTATAAAGTTGCCGATACCGAGCCTCAGTCCCATCATACATTATCATCGGCGGGGCAATGTAGTACGGACGCAGAGATGGTAGTTGAGAAGACGGCATCATCGTCAACATTAGAATCTAAAACAACAAGGAAGGATGAATCTAATAATACCATCAGTACGAGGCGTGATGTCTCGAGTTCAAGCAACATTCAATCATCATCATCAGATGCTATTTCATCCTCTCCTACCGCCGCCGGGTTTACAGAAACAACATCCAACGGCAAGAATAGTACCGATAATACTACCACCACCACGATGATGGATCATCCAAAGAATAGTATTGCTGATGAGGACTCAGCCTCTGAGATGACAGTCCATACCACTGATAACAAAGGCATGACACAAGAACAAGGTTCCTCGACGAGTGTATCATTACCACAGTCCAAACGTGCACGCCTTGATACCAATCAACTACCCAAGGACGATTGTTGTGCCGATGATAATACCACTTCTTCTAACAAAAATATGAATGCTAATCTATCTAAGGAACACGACGATGATCAAGAAGAAACTAACATCAAACCACAGCAATTGGAACCAACAGAAGAAGAAGAGGAGATGGTCGAGACTGTTCCTACTTCCTCCACCGCCGCAACGGATGGTAGTAGGACATCATCGTCAAGGAGAAGTACAAGGAAGCGTAAGGCTACTTCATAGTCAATTTAGTATTAACTAAATATGACATATCATATGTCAACAATCGGGACATTACAGTACTGGACTCTACAAAGAAAGATACGGTATTGGGATTAGATGATTTAGTATGTTAGTATGTATAAAGTAATAATGATGACACAACATTTGGAAACCAGAATATGGTATTAGTTTACATCCTTTTAAAAACATATCAATAACCTGAATCACTTTTATCTCCAGACGGATCGGGTTCCACGATCAACCATCAATACAAGATGTATACTCTCTCACATACTGATAACTGGTACACATACACATCCTCTTGAGGCAAAACCTCATTCATATTTCAACTTGACTCGCTGGGAAAATCTCGTCAATAATGAAATGCTCTAACTCTAAACCATATAATAATTCTCATATCACACTACTCAACCCCATATCAACACCCGCGTGGTTCAATTAATGGTCTTCTTCGTCAATTTCAACAGACCAATCACGTTTAGTGCCTAAACCTTTTCCTAGACGACGAGTTTGGACTTCTAACAACCGTGTAGAACAGCTTTTTGAAACACACTGGCAGGTTCCATCAGTTGGCTGAATGCAGTCCTCTACATCGACTTCTTTTGGTAGTAAGCAACTTTCCCCTTCACGAGGACAATCTGGATTGGTGACCACCACGACCAAACCACCATCTTCCAGAGTGACTTCATTCTTATCTGGATCACAAACATTATTTTCAGAACAATCAACACTTCCAATTTCTAAGTCAGACTCGAATGGAAAACAGTATCCTGTTGTGTTCGCAACACAACCTTTTAAAGCAAAAGAGGAAGTAAGTAGGTTGTTCGGATTAATAGAGAGAAATAGAAGAGAATGAGGATAAGATGAAAACAACATACTTACTATTTTCACCCTTTTCTGTAGGTTGAATACAATCTGCCTCTTTACAGCATTCCCCCCCTTC
>Ga0214481_100191_pt1 | contig 31504 bp, 22 predicted proteins | sample M1_20Mar14CPVII9_4_FD_165057 | JGI IMG/M metagenome (GOLD analysis project Ga0214481, IMG submission 165057) | Marine eukaryotic communities from Monterey Bay, California, United States - M1_20Mar14CPVII9sort6BwellG10 | ecosystem: Environmental > Aquatic > Marine > Unclassified | place: USA...
AGGTTATTCTCATATCAACCCTACTACTATTGCTCGTCGTATCAGTCTCCTTCCACATAAAGTCAAGTAATTCACAAAGCATATCCATTTGTGATGAATGTAAAATGTCGGGATTCTCTTCATAATTGTATGTAACAAAGCCAGTCGCTGCACAATGGAATTTCATTTTATCACGTAACTGTTGTAATGGTACAGTTGCAACTGCCCTCTCTTCATCTGTTTTCATTAGATATGAAACCAATGAATTAGATGTATCCTTTGATGTGAAGGTAGAAATCATACCCCTCAAACGAAGTACTAAATGTAATGTACTCTCTTTTTGGACCCTGTATTGTGCCAAGGTTCGACCATCTTCCAATTGCTTACCAGCTAAGATTAAACGTTGTTGATCCGGAGAGATCTTTTCCTTATCCTGGATCTTAGTTTTGACACTGTCAATAGAATCGGATGGTTGAACATCAAGGGTGATGGTCCTTCCCTTGAGATTTTTCACAAAGATTTGCATTGGTTATTTTTGTATTTTGTATATATATATATTGTTAGTGTAGATCGGCAAGGTACCAAGATTGATGTTCTTCTAAATATAACCAGCTAACTTCTCCTTATCGCATATGTATTGACGAGCAAAATTACAACAAAGAGGAGGAGAAAAAATAAGAGAAGGAATTAGGACACATCATGTGCACAAAAAGATATCATCATTTATATCTCTTTGCAGTTTTGTCACCCTAAGTGCTCAATACTCGACCCCACTCGACCCTATCACAACAATAAGTAGCAACTTACCTTCTTAACCAGCTCTAGCATATAGCCAAAACAATAACATTGAAGAAGAGAGGACGATAGGTGAGGAGAAAGATAAAAGAAAACATCACATTTTTATTTGGCAGCCCCACTGCTTATTATTACCTCTAGAGAACCCGACATTTTACATTCATCACAAATGGATATGCTTTGTGAATTACTTGACTTTATGTGGAAGGAGACTGATACGACGAGCAATAGTAGTAGGGTTGATATGAGAATAACCTTAACTGTTGAGCAGCTAGTTGAGGTGAGATTGTCATATCTTGTGTGTCATATACACTTTTATCAATATCAAATCTCACCTGTCTCTATTCTATTCGTCTTACAGATACTTAAATCACTAGATGGCTCTTTAGATAAGAAATACAAGTCTTCGTGTCTGAATGAGAAGTTACAGAAGCTTTTCAGAAGAGTTCCAACATCAAACAAAGACGAAGGAAGTTACAAAGTTGCTCTTCGACTGACGAAAGGCCCAACAAACTCGTGTATCAACTTCCATACTGATGGGGCCTATGCCACATCGACTTCTCAAATTCCTTTGAACTCAACTTCAGAGTATAAAGGAGGTCAGCTTTGTTTCTTTGTGAATGATCATATACAGATGGTGCCACGAAAGGCTGGATCCTTGGTACAACACCCTCCAAACGTGTTGCATGGAGTTACATCTGTGACAGAGGGGGAGAGAAAGAGCCTATTCATTGTGGACGTCAATAATGGCCTTGGATATGGAGGGGTTGTCACATTAACATTAGATCATATTGATTCCTTCTTGACAGAGGTTAGTAGTGGTAGTGATATTGATAGTAGTAGCTCATCTGAGGATGGTGATTCGTCGGAGGGCGACTCGTCACCCGAAGAGGAAGAAGGTTCCCCACCCCAAAAGAAACAAAAGACTGATACCGATCAAAATCAAAATGAAGAGGGTGAAAGTTCTTTCGCAATTACAAGTCCGACGGTATAGAAATAGAAGAAGAGAGAGATGACGATTACATCTCTGCCTCATAAAGAAATGAAAAACGAAGTGCAGAGGATGATAGTAGTTCCTATGGAAGTGTTGTTTGAGAAATGAAGCTACAATTTCAAAGAGTATATGAGTAGAGTGGATAGAGTAGCCGGTGACAGATTAGTGTGGAGTAACTGTAGTAAATAATGAAATGATTTTGTATGACAATTGATAAATTATGCAAACCCACTCTCTAAGTTCTGGAACTTTCACTTCTCAAATTTAATAAGTTTCACTTATGATGGGAAGAGGTTCATCGAGGAATGTAGTATTGTCTTCTTAGTTTGTGGCAAAGGAGGTAAGTTGCGGCTGGCGTATGTTTATGATGGATATATATTTCATTATTTTCGTGGGCATATACGGTCGATTGATCATGTATACGGCTATCATTTTCTTTACTTTGGTATTGCAATAATAATCGAGAAACCTCATAATTCTACTATCGTATTGGTATTGCCAACCTTTCGATACAGTAGTTAGATGGTAGATCGGATGCTGATAATTCAATGAGTATACTAGTGCAGTTTCAGTATTTTGGGATAATATGGTGTGCAAGACTGCAAACAACAAATAAATGATATTTTTTTTTGCATTCGATACTTCATTCACCATCCATACTTCTCGTCGTCTCCATGTCCTCTTTATCTTGGTGTGCTCGGTATATTGTTGGAAGTTAGTTGGTTATTAAGAAGATTATTCATTAGTTATTTTACAGTGCAGAGCAATATACCAATCCATATATTATATTATAATCAACAATACACAAAATTAACACACGAACACAACAATGCAAATCTTTGTCAAAACACCTTCAGGTGCTACCATTACTCTTGATGTTGAACCATCCGATACCGTTGACAACACCAAAACTAAGATTCGAGATAAGTTGGGTATTGTCACAGATGATCAGCGTCTGATCTGGGCCGGTAAACAGTTAGAGGATGGTCGAACCTTGGCCCAATACAATATACAAAAAGAGAGTACATTATGGTTAACTTTTCGTTTGAGAGGTATGATTTCTACATTTACTTCGAAGAATACAAATGATTTATTAGTTGCGTATTTAATGAAGACAGATGAAGAGCGGGCGGCAACAACTTTACCTCTTGAACAATTACGTGATAAAATGAAATCACTTCGTGCCGATGATGGTTTTGTCACGTTCAAGTATCAAGAGAATCCCGATATTTTACATTCGTCACAAATGAGTGTTCTTTGTCAATTGCTAGATTTTATGTGGAACGAGACTGATACAACTAGTAATAGTGGTAGGGTAGATATGAGATTGACCTTGACTATCGAGCAGCTTATTGAGGTGAGATTACTTATGTGTACATATGATATGCACATATACAGATCTTCTCACATTCAAATAGATTTTGGCAACGGCAGATGGGTCTTTGGATGACAAATACAAGTCAAAACGTCTCAAGAATAAGCTGAAAAGGATATATGATCAAGTACCCGATTCAAGCGGTGGTCACAAAGTTGCTCTTCGTATGACAAAAGGCCCAACAAACTCATGCATTAACTTTCATACTGATAATGGTCGGCACCATGAGCGTGTTTCCTCTACTTCTCAAATCCCTCTAAACTCAACTTCAGAGTATAAAGGAGGACAACTTTGCTTCTTTGTGAATGATCATTTACACATGGTTCGACGGAAGGCAGGATCCTTGGTACAACACCCCCCAAACATTCTACACGGAGTTACAAGCGTAACTGAGGGGGAGAGAAAGAGTCTATTCATTTTAGATGTTACCAATGGTCTTGGAGAAGGAGGAGTTGTCAAGCTAAAACCAGATCATATCGATTCCTTCTTGACGGAGATTAGTAGTGGCAGTGATATCGATAGTAGTAGCTCGTCTGGGGACGATTCGTCTGTAGAGGAAGATTCGTCTCAGGGTGAGTCATCTGATGGACCTGGCTCCTCACCTGCAGAGGGAGACGATGCCCAAGAAGAGGAAGATGGTTCCAAAAAAGAATCGCCGCCTCAAAAGAAGCAAAAGACAGCGGTCGATAGTCAGGATGCAGAGGTAGAGAGTTCTGACGATGATCAGGATGCAGAGGGTGAGATTACAAGTCCAACAGTATAGAAATAGAAGAAGGGAGGATGAGAGCAGCTGTGAAAGAGTCATATGCATTTGGAGTACTATATATTGATTAAAAAGTAATGACAGTCTGATGTGTTTGTCGACCATTCACTATTTCGGTGTCTTTAATCTTATATCAGTCAAGTGGCTCAGCTTTATCCAATTCATTTTCTTATTATTCTTGATTCCATTCGATGCCATCTGACATGATCCCGTGCCAGTACATTCCATAACTGGCAAGACACGACATTCTCTACCCATTGACTGAAACACTTCTCTCCATGATGACACACTATCATGTACACTAGCCACTGGTTGATATGCATCTATTACTCTTTGTAGAGGTTCGACGAAGGCTTGTTCAAACATCTTGCTATACCCTTGAGGAGTACTCAACTCTCTCATGAAGTCTGTACTCGCATCAGCTATTCGCTTAGCCTCTACATGGTGACTTTCTGCCCAATTAAACTTTTGTTTCAAATCTTTCAAATCAGTAGATACGGGTATGTAATGCTTCCACGGTATGAGATAATCGTGTATGTAGTCCTTCGTGGGTGTTACATGATGAAACAAGAGCCCAGGCATTCCAAGCTTTTCAATAGTACCCGACCAAGTAGTGCCTCCTCCACCACCTAAATCGATATGATACTTGTATTTGGCTAACTCTTGTAAACTCATATGTTCTCCAGTGGCAATATCGACAGATTCCCACAGAGCGTACTTTTCTGAACCAATAGTTGGTGTCTTGCCTGCACCCAAGTAGCTTGAGAATCTCATATTAGCCCAAGGTATACTATCACTAGTATCTTCTTCAGCATTGGCAGTCAGTGCTATTCCTTTCCAACGAGGCAATAAAGTGTCAAACTTCTCATTCAAAACACGAACCGCTTCTGCTCGTCTAGTCTTTTCATCCTTAAGAGGATCTACATATAAGCTTGCGGATGGCTTTATGAGGCTAGGACGTGTTTTAAGTCTACCGAGATCTGTTCATAATTCATAATTACGTATGATTTGTAATATTGGATGATGATAAGAAAGAAATAAGTACGTGCTCATACAATGACCTTATATGATAATGTGCAACACAACAACTTACAGCTAAAGTCAGTGCCCCTCCAAACCAATTGAGGCTGTTTTATATGTGTGTAATTGTGATAATAAGGACATGACGAGGTTCAATTAGAAGTGCAAGTAGATAATATTAATACAAATTGCAAAAAAGAGAGAGGAGTCGGTCATACACAAAGAAAGATACTCTTGTACTTACGATCAAACTATCCCATTCTAATGCATTCGGTGCCTCGCTAAGTGAAACCAATGTTGTTATTTCTCTGCATACTCTTGGATTATCAGTATTAGACCATGTAGCCCATGATGCAAAGCAATCTAAATGTTCAGAATCGGGCATTGGCATAGCAATCATAGACGGATACATGTCAATATCTCTAAAGACACTGCCAAACATCAATAGAGGAGCTATCCCATTAGTATGTGGTATTTTATCTTTTCTAACTTGTGGATAATCACCTCCGCCAATTGGTATAACCAACTCTTCAGACTCAGGAGTAAAGCGTTGTGGGAAAACTTTCCGTAAAATATATGTAAAACTTCTAATTGCCTTGAATAACTTTCTATCCGCAGTTTTCCACCGGTTATCTCGTGAATGTAATATCAGAAACTTATCTGTTAGTGGATCATATAGTAATATACAGAATGTTGATTCAAACACTCTTGATTCGCCGAGAGCATCGGTAAGGGTAAAGTTTTGTATCTGATATGATGATGATGATGTGTCGATGGTATCTTGTATGAGGCTTCTCCCTATCTCAACATCAGTACTGTTGGCAGCAAGAGCAGCTGCTTCACTATAATCCTCATCGGTATTGCAATTTGGATCCAATGCATTGTATTTCTCATGGAAAGCAAGAAGATTGCTATTGGATAAGGTTAAATGTCTTCGATAAAAATTGTTATCATCATCGTCGTTGTTGTTGATGGCCAAACTGTCAATTGTGAAATGTATGACTTTGTGAACGCATAGTGCTACGACTGATATCAATATAAGAGCATTGATCGACCGTGTACGTATGGATTGTGCCGTCATGATATGCTTAGATTGTGCCGTCATGAATGCTTACTACAATATTTATTATCATTGTGACAGAGAGTGGGGGGGGGGGGGGGTGTCTTTCATTTGTACACTTTTTAATTCGCAGGAGAAGATTCTGGGGGGGAAGGAAAGGGGAGGGGGGGGATAGCGCCCTCCAAATGCCGCGTGTTCATCATTGTAATGAACCTCAATCAATATTGAAGCACCTTGGCATACAACCACTTGATGGCCAAACATTGCCTCTTGTTGAGTCAAATTTTCCTCCTCTTTATTGATTTCTACACACTTAACATATGGCTGTAAAAGTATGACAGAGGGCCCTACAAATGTGCTGTGAGCATTCAAGACCTTCTTCTTGACCCACACAATGGTGAATGACCAATATATATGCACCAGGGAGATGGCATACAGCTGCTTGATGGTGTTGAATGTCCTAAATTTTTGGGTTTGGGGCCATTTTGAGGCCAAAAACACATCTAGACATGGCTATAACATTAAGACAGAGGTCCCTACAAATGTGCTGTGAGCATTCAAGGCCTTCTTCCGGACCCATACAATGATGAATGACCAATATATATGCACCAGGGAGATGGCATACAGCTGCTTGATGGTGTTGAATGTCCTAAATTTTTGGGTTTGGGGCCATTTTGAGGCCAAAAATACACCTAGACATGGCTATAACAGTATGACAGAGGGCCCTACAAATGTGCTGTGAGCATTCAAGGCCTTCTTCCGGACCCACACAATGATGAATGACCAATATATATGCACCAGGGAGATGGCATACAGCTGCTTGATGGTGTTGAATGTCCTAAATTTTTGGGTTTGGGGCCATTTTGAGGCCAAAAATACACCTAGACATGGCTATAACAGTATGACAGAGGGCCCTACAAATGTGCTGTGAGCATTCAAGGCCTTCTTCCGGACCCACACAATGGTGAATGACCAATATATATGCACCAGGGAGATGGTATACAGCTGCTTGATGGTGTTGAATGTCCTAAATTTTTGGGTTTGGGGCCATTTTGAGGCCAAATTTCTACTTTGGCATGACTATAACAGTATGACAGAGGGCCCTACAAATGTGCTGTGAGCATTCAAGGCCTTCTTCCGGACCCACACAATGGTGAATGACCAATATATATGCACCAGGGAGATGGCATACAGCTGCTTGATGGTGTTGAATGTCCTAAATTTTTGGGTTTGGGGCCATTTTGAGGCCAAAAATACACCTAGACATGGCTATAACAGTATGACAGAGGGCCCTACAAATGTGCTGTGAGCATTCAAGGCCTTCTTCCGGACCCACACAATGGTGAATGACCAATATATATGCACTGGGGTGATGGCATACAGCTGCTTGATTGTGTTGAATGTCCTAAATTTTTGGGTTTGGATCGGAACTTATTTTTCGCAAATCGAAAGTTTCAAAATTTATTATTAAATTATGGTGTGATAGCGGACGGAGGTTGGGTTGTTGTAGGTTAGTAGGTTAGTAAGCAGCGCACCCTCTCGCTTCTACTTCATTTGAATCATTATTTGACAGTTTTATTTACTGCATAATTTGGTGTTACTATTGCTACAAGTTGGTAGTTTTAAAAAGTTTACCTTATGTTGCAGAAATCTTCTTTATTTTTGTTGCTACCCTTTGCTACCTTTACATCTTACTTTCTATAATATTTGCCCCTCCCTTAGCATAGATTTCATTTATATTATAACTTATTACCGAATAAATTGGCATAATTTTTCTTCGCCATAAAAGAGATAACACACATTATCATTATCAATAAATTCTATTACATCGATTGTTGACGATTTTACATTATGGGAAGGGGGAAATGCAAGCATAAATGGTGTAAAAGAGACGCACAGAAAGATTGTGGAGGATACTGTATATCTCACTCAACATTATGTAAAGTTCTTGGGTGTATGTCGAAGGCACAATTTCAATGTCTCGGTATGTGTTTGGAGCACTACAAACAAAAGATTATGTCATACGTGTACAATCCAGACAACGACGATGATGAGGAAGAGGTCCTTCTTATGCAGGATCATCGAAGTGTACAGGTTATTCTAGGGCGTGAGGTAGTAGTTGCCACACCTCCTAACTCACCTGCTGGAGGGGATTTGTTTAATCCTGAGTCTCCTGCTGGAAATAGCGAGGATGAGAGAGATAATGATGGAGATGCAGCACCTCTCTTACCTCCCAACTCACCCAACAATAGCGAAGACGGGGGAGGAGATGATGATTCGAATGTTGATAATCATCACAATGATCATATTTTTGATGACATTAATCCTCAATTGGAGAATGAAGAGGAGAATGTTGATGGAAATGGAGTCCCCGCTGCCAATAACAACCTCAATGTGCAGGGACCGAATGTAGAGGGTGAGGAAGAACAAGACGACCCGTGGGATGTTCTTGATATTGATAAACGTGATGCTAATGAAGTGATCGCTCCCCTCCGTATCGGAGATACACTGAAGATACCTCGGGATCTATCCAGGGATGATCCATTCTTTCATCATCGTCGTCTTATTGGTTTAATGACCACCAACAACGTCAACAGACCTGCCAAGAACAATAATGCTATGAGGATCGGAAGGTTATTATCAGTTGCTGGTATTATTATTACATTATTATATGCCTCCGTATTAGTATTATGTCAAGAGGGTACATCATATGGTGCAACTGTTAAACCATATGCATCATCGGCCAAGGAAGTATTGGAAGGACTCTCCTCTTCCTCACGTAGCACCGCCTCAAATGTGTTGGATGGCATTTATGCACTTGTTAACAAGAAGAACAACTCTCCGTCAAGTAACACCAATCTTATACGTATCCACTTCTTCGAAGATGAAGGTGTCGGTAGTACCATTAACAAGATGAGTGGTATTATCAGCGAAGCAAGGATTCTAATGGATATTGCTGGGATTATGAGGTCGTTACTTGATAGTATTATTATGAACAGCTCAAGTATTATCAATCGTATCCCATCATTTAGTATCCCAACATTTATCATTGATAGAGACTTATTAGAAGGGAAACGTTCACTGGCCGGTTTCATTGGTAAAGTCTCTTCCTACTTCAATAACGATATGGTACCGTGGGGCAAGAATCGTACAGAATTGATCGATGTCAACCATCAGCCATCCCCGTTGTTGTGTTACCCGCCGGGCAATTGGACGACGCCCGTAGTCTTTCATGAATACCCCCAAAGTAGTTGGCACTTTGCGGAAGCTGTCGTCCTGCCTCTATTTGATTCACTCATTCAAGAATCGGACGTCGAGCCACTCTCTAGAGATGTATCTACCACTGAGGCAAATGAACAAGTACCATCTATTCCTGCCATCGAGCATGCGGGCATTGAGATTGAGAAAGAAGATAAGACTGGATTAGTGGTACCCAATAGTACGAACAAGAGAAATAGGACTTGGACAAATATGCCCCCTTGGATCATCACTGCCTCGGCCATTCCATGGGTATTATTATTCAGCATCTCGTACTTTATCAAGGAAATGATGAACTACCAAGCCGCAACGAAGATCCAAGCAGCTTATAGAGCGTATACCGCAAGGATGAATTATCTACATACAACTAAAGATATTATCACTGTACAGGCTTCTGTGAGGAGAAGGCTGGCGAGGAACGAGTTGGGTAGACGAAATAGAGCCGCTACTAGTATCCAGAAGATATTCAGGCGTGTCATATTGGATAATACGATCACTGAAGAAGGAGAAGAGAACAAAGAGAACATCCACAAAGGAGGGAATAAGCCAATCACTCCTGGAAAGGCTTTAGGGGAGTTCTTTGGTTATTATTGAGCGTTACAACAGCCAGAAATAGAAAAAGGTAATGCAATCTTGAGTAGCTTGTAGTTGCTCTATGATAGTTGCATTTCATATGTTTATCTAAGAAGATAAAGAAGCGAAAGTTTGAACCATATTCGTATCTTACATATGATAGACTCATTATATCAAATGCCCGATCCTCTTCGCTTCGGTGCCTACTTTATATTAGAATGTAACTAGTTCACACGAGCTGTAAAAGTATCTCCAAAAGTAAGTCGGAGGGCCCTACAAGCATGCTGTGGGTGTATCACTTGTTATACACCCATACAATGGTAAACAACCACTATAGCAGTACCTACATGATGCTATCCCCACTTGGTTGCTAATGTTGCATGAAAGTAAGTTAGCTTTTGGCTCTTCCAATACAACAAAATTGCCCATTCTGAGGCAAGAAACCTGCCAACATGTGGCTGTAAAAGTATAGTGGAGGACCTTGCATATGCTGTGAGTGTTTATCACTTTATAAACTCATATAGTGAGGAATGAGTTCAGTTAGTAGACGATATACAAGAGTACCCAAGCCATCTGAGCAAGGTGAGAGGCAATCGTGAATCGCCAAACGTTATTGTTTTCTCTTATCACCACATTCCGGTGCAGGCAGCTTATAATAGGTAGCGCCATAGTGCTGCTTCACAATAAACCCAACAAATACTACCTTAAATTGATCATACTACTCATTATAACGTCGTTCACCACCATCGTTAATAATATCTAGCAGTGCACATTAGTTTCAATATCGATTTATCAATTGTAAGTTCACCCTCTTAAGTTTATAATATGATTCAATAATATACAAACCCTCTTACACCTACATCTTCTTCTCTTATTATGAATCACTTGTTTATATATTAGTGGTAAGTGTATTTGTTATTGTATCTATGTGTAGTATGCGGTTTTTATATAAACAACAAACGTGAGCTATATAATAACCGTATATTATTTTTGTGCACATCTTGTGCACATTTTTATGATGCACCAACTTATCAATCTCATGCCATTATGTTCTCTTATGAACAAATATTAATAACTTCAACTGTTTATTAACATTTATTAATTGTTTGGCCGATTTTACTGGGGTGGACTAGTAAATAATATGCGAATAACAAGATCAGCATCGTCTAATACTAATGCCAAACAAGTTGTTGCACAGGAAGATGACAATAACGATGCTCCTCCTCCTGCTGCTCCTCCTGATCTAACGATTGACGATATAGTGGCATCAGCATCAAGTATATTCCCTGGAGGTGAAGGTACTGCCAAAGCCCTCGATAAGGGTGATGCTGAAACAATTGCATTCGTTGACATAATTTGTGAGGCCAATGGATTGTATGTTGGTAAAGTAAATTGTAATCAACTTCGTATGAATTGGATAGTGAATAAGTTACGTGAGATATTTGGAAAATTTGCATGCATATCAGAAGGAAGAAATGGTGTTGGATTAAAGTTTTATCAAGCAACAACACGATGTAAAAATAGTGAGGTCATACAGTTGAGCGTGGATCGAGTTACAGAAGAAGGTGGAGCTCTTTTTAATTACATTGAGAGGCATGCAAGCAAAGCAATTATCAAATCACTTGGAGTTACTCAAATTGTTAGATCCCAAACAATCCTTAGAGAATTACCCACCAAGAATCCTGACGTGCATCGAAAAGTACAGATTATTCTAGGGCATGAGGTAGTTGCCACACCTCCCAACCCACCCAACAAAAGCGAGGAAGGTTCAGTTCATGATGATGAGGAAGATGTCCATCGTACTGATGAAGAAGAAGACAATGGTATGGACAATAGCGAAGACGAGGTTAATAACAACAAAGACCCACCATCTGATGATGAGGAGGACGAAATTATTATTAATGGACCTGATAAGGATGCTGTTGGTGGTCTGGCTTCAGATGCCACACCCAACTCTCCCCCTACTTACGAAGGAGGGGATTTTGTCAATCCTAAGTCTCCCGATGGAGTAGACTTAGATAATATGTCAGGTTCTGATGATGAGGATGATGGACCGCCACTTTTACCTAATATACCCCCCAGATCACCTACCAAGAATATTGTCAAGAAGGAAAATAAAGAGACCGTGAAAGTGGAGGAGAAACAGAAGCAGGATGGTAGACCTTCTTTCGATCCTGTTATTCACATGGTAAGTGTATTCGGACGGGATGACTCATCTCATTCAGTTCATAACCTCTCATATTTGTCTACTTTACTACCATAGGGAACTGAGAACAATGAGGGCAAGGTATGTTATATCATTTGTATCTCGTTTAGTATACGATCGTATCATCCTCTTATCTCTCATTATGTGTTGTTATACTATTTACCATCCTCTTTATTCAACAATGTAGGAGATCGACGTGGAGGCTGCCCTTGATGCTGATGATCCTAACGACGCAGGTGACGACCCTCCACTTGATATGGATTTGATCCGACAGAAGCAAGATGAATTGGATAATAATCAACATGAAATGAATAACAAGCGACAGGAAATGAACATCAAACGACAGGAAATGAACAACAAGCAAGATGAATTAAATAACGAACAAGATAAACTGAATAACAAACAAGGTGAAGTGGTCAGTAGCCTCTTTGATGAGGTGGGGAGGTTACGGAAGGTGGTTGCCGACAAGGAGAAGAATGAAATCAAGTTGAAAAAGGATGTCGAGCGTGCGAAGATGGAAGCTAAACAGTGGAAAAGTAAGGCATATGAACAAAACACCGAGGCAGTGAAGTATTATGAAAAGGCAGAGAAAGAGAAGGAGAAGAATATCAAATTGAAGAAGAAGATTGATGAAATGAAGAAGGATGATGAAGAATGCACGAACGAGAATCTCTTGGAAGTGGTAGTTGATAGTATGAAAATGGGTGACAAATCGATGCTTGGTCCACATGCAATTGCCAACCTTATTATTAACAACAAAGATGAGATGTTTGCACTGCTAATGAAAGATTCTCCTCGAGAAAGTAATAACGGAGAACTCGTGGCTCTCCTCGAAGGCCACCTTGGACGAGGCCAATATCTTGGTTTCAATTCTACTTCCAGGATAATCAATCGCATGCTTCCTGAACTAAGCACCCTCTACGAACAACAATCAGATGATGATGAAGAAATCGACAACAGACTCAAAGATCTCCTAGTTAAGATGTTGAAGCATCGTAAATTTACAGACAAGAAGCTTAGTGTAGACAAATGGGTTAGTTTCCTCATGAAGTTGAAACCTGACGAGCTGTCTATCATCAAACAAACGTGTCAATCAGTCCAGAAGAATCCATATTGATTTTAGGGGTTTGGATTACATAAGTTGTTCGTTCTTGGGCCAAGGTGCTCTAGACGCAATTGGTTGCATAATAGTGTCTTGGTAGTTATTTTCATAATAGGTAAACAGTCTTATGTTTGCAAACTCTCCACTCTCTTTTTAGTTTAGCACTATTGTTCACTTCAGCCTCGTCTACTCAGACGTCTCTATTTGCATCTGCCCACTAATCTTTTCGTCACCTGTATCCTCTAATTCGCCCCTTCAACCTTATTGATAACTATATTCGAATTGACAAACATTAATATGCCTGTGTTACCAAGACAGTGCATAATGAACTGTAGTCAATGCCCTTATATGAACAGTATCAATCAAGTCTGTGCATGGTTCAGCTGCGCGTTTATATTATCATTCAATACATCCTTTTTGCCAAGACTACAAGCATAGTGGAATGTTTTAGAGCCTTGCTTTAGATTCGGAGGGTTCATGGCACTTTGTGGCAAGTATGACTTCCGTTTCACAGTTTCTTTATTCATGGCACTTTGTACTCGAGGCGGGTATGCTGACTTTCTATTGGCAAGTGTCCCATTGTTAACCCAGGCTTCTAATACTTCCACTCGATCAGCTGGTTGTCGATTTCCATATGGAAAGTGCAGTATACCAAGATGAAGACTTTTATCCTCTAGTAGTAACAAGTCAAGCTTGGATGCCCAATCCGTCGATAGAGTTATTAATGATTCATATGAATTTCCCGGCGATGCTATGACAAGGTCAGTATTCCACTTTTTTATATGACGCATGTAGTTTAGTTGTTCTTGATAAGTTGGTGACCAAAAGAAGGCAATACGGAGACATTTCTTCACTTCATTATTACATGGACAATCATCAAATAGCTGTGGGTCATGATATTTCACGTCCGAGTGTACTGTTATAGAATCACTAGCCGTTCCGTTATGATACAATCTCCATTGATATGATAATGCGATTCCTCTGAGTTTTTCTTCCTTACTAGTATGTCCTTCTACAAAGGATTCTATACCACGTAGTCCGTATACAATTGCAGTAAAGAGGTTTCTTATATGACTATCACCAAAAAGGATAATTGTGGCTTGACATTTTGTATATGTTGTGTCCAAGCAAATGGGCTCAAGGGGATAGCACTACATGATGGGATGTATTCTTGTTTAGAGAATTCTGTACCCTTCCATGTACCATTAATAAAGTCCTTCATTGTTTTGCAACGCGGTGGAGCATTGCTATTGGCGCTGCCTATTCCCAACCGGTGGAGGAGAGGAGAAGGATTGCTAACTAATTCCCAACTCCCGTTACTCGGCAGTAAACAGTAATTTGGAACCATCGGTACACCGCCACAATAATATTTTACCTCCCCATTAGATAATGTTGCGTTGTTTATTGGTGATAGGCCACCAACACCACAATGTATTGTTGAATTGGCCAGTCTAGTAAGACAATTATTATTGTTCATATCTTGTGGCCTCCATCTTAATTTCTCTATCATATCAGTAGGAAAAGCAACATCTATATCATCATAATCTTCACCGCCAGTAGCAGTATAACTATCATCATGTGCAATGATATTAGTGTTGTTGTTAGATAGGCTTAGATATCTTCTATGATTATAGACAGAGTCATAATCATCGTCATCGAGAGGAATAATGAAATTTACAAGTTTGTTTAGGCAAAGCGAGGCCAATATCGCTATGATTAGTAAGCCTATAGCCGATCGTCGTGGCTTATTATTGGTAGTAGTTTGCAACATTACAATTTGTGTAGGTACTATTGATCATGATAAACACACTGCCACAATACTACTAACTATGCCCTTATCTACTCTCAAAGTCATTGGCAGAAAAACGGTTGTCATATTTTATTCACTCTCAGGATATTCCACATGTAATAAATCTTCCTCTTTATGTCAAAAGTACTTTTTCCGGCTGATTCACTGCTGCCGCTATGTATGGCTTTGATATTATGTCATGGCATTGAATTCGTATACGACCGTATATTAGCAGTTTTATAATGCTCTTTCGAAAAATGGTACTTAAGTTATCGTGGTATCAATAATTATTGCAATAAGAGAGGAATTACTTGTTCTTGTGTCGTTTTTTTTGAGTAGGTGCACCTTCCCACATATTTATTGAACAACTTACATAACTACCTATCATCATCATCATCATTGCAAATTGAGAGAAGATAGAGAAGATCCGACGATTTAGATATACCCTACAAAAGGAGATTTGCAACCAACAATATGGACGAAGAGGACGACCCATATATGGCTCATTTAGACATGATGGGAGAGCTTATCAACTCCAACAACCTCTCCTTAGATGCATGGAAACATATGATTGATACAATACCTGGTTCTTTTGAAGTATCGGTTGATATACCACACTGCCTTAATCGGCTATTACTTGAATATAAACAGTCAAACAAAGAACTTTTATTTGAGATTGTAGAGTGGATGTTAAGTGCTTACCCTGGAGTGGCTAGTCTTTATTATGAAGATGATATGTTACCACTTCATGTGGCATGCTTCAATATTAATTGTCCCAGTTTAATTGTTGAGTTGCTAGCAAAGAACTACCCCGAAGCACTGGGGAAGATGTGCATCGTGAGTATTCCTAGGAATCCACCGTCTGCTTGTAATAATGGCGTTGTACGCCAAACATATGAAACTAATGGAGAAAGCGACGGTTTACCAATTTGTTACTACTCGATAAGAGACTGTGATGATGTGAACTTATCTACAGTGAAGTTATTGGTTGAATTATACCCCCAAGCTTTAACGACAGAATGTGACCGCAGATTCCATGACCGTGGTTATTATCCAATTCATGCCGTTTTATGTAGTCCAAAGATTAATGATCGGAAAGATATACTAGAATATATACTGGAATGTGAACCAACTTCAATACGTCTGGAAGACGATTCCAATAGGACACCATTAAACCTGGCATGCTCTGCTGCTGTGAATGTGAATATTGAGGTAGTTAAACTTTTATTGAATGCTTGGCCAGAAGGGGCACAACGACCTGATAATGGCTCAGAATTTTCAGATCGAGGACCATACCTTCCAATACACAATCTTTGCAACAATTCATGCTTTGATGACATTTCTTCGATGGGTATCCTACAACTTCTAATTGATTCCCACCCTTCATCCCCAAAAGAAAGTGATAGTTCAGAATCATGTCTTCCGATTCATCTGGCTGCCGGATCCGGAGACAAATCTATAATGTTCTGCAAAATGTTAGTTGAAGCATATCCAGAATCTTTAAGAATCGAGTCAGATCATGGTAGATTACCAATACACGAGGCATGCATATATGGCAATGCTAAAGTAGTCGACTATCTTCTACAGATGAACCCAGAAAGCATCAATATACGGGATAATGCATCAAGCCTTAACTATTACTATCACCTTGGTGGAGGTGGTCATTTACCAATACACCTTACAGAAGACGCCGAGACAATCAAAGTATTACTTAAGCACGATCCTAGTGCCATATCAAAGACTAACACCAAGGGACAGTTGCCGCTGCATTTAGTTTGTGGGTGTTATGGGGATGTTAGTCTTGCCTCAGTTAAAGTTCTTTATGATGCCTGTCCAGATGCAATCGGGATTGTTGATCACGAAAGAAGAAGCGTGCTTGAACTGGTAGGAGGAAACAATAGACAGAGGCAAGACCGTAACGCATCTGTAATTAGCTTTTTAGAAAAGCAACTCTTCCATGTCCGACAATCTCGGGATATATATCAGATGACTACACCCGATGAGAATGGCCACCTCCCACTCCACCGTGCTTTGTTACGAGGAGATACATCGTTCGGATCAATATACCTTCTTGTTAGAGGGAATCTATCTGCATTACAAGTAGTGGACCGGAACGGAGTACGTCCAATACATATTGCTTGTCGTAATGCCACAGCTGATGTTGTTAAGTTCTTAATGGAGGCTCCTAATGGGCTTGATGTCTGTGATACAAACAAGAATTACCCAATACATTATGCATGCCGAGCTGCTAACTTTGATGTTATAAAGTACCTTGTAGAAAGGAATACGCCGGTCTCGGAGAGAAATGCTGATAATAAGCTTCCTTTTCATTTGCTGATCGAGAATGAGGATGAACAAGTCCGGAAGAGTCCAGCGTTTACTGAGGCGTGCTGGCATTTACTCCGAGCATATCCCGAGGCAGTAATGATACAGACAAAGACTATCAGTAGTAATAAGAAACGGAAAAGAACCGATATGTGTATCATAAGTTAATATGTTCTATAAGGTAACAGATATGGAGTTTTTCTCAACTAATAAATGTGGAATACGTCTAACTTTTTGAGTTTTTCTCAATGTGGAATACGTCTAATGTACTATGACCATTTACGAGTGATAGCGTCGTTATGAACTTTTATATCTAAATCCTAGTGCGAAATGGATATTCTTGAGGATTGATCGTCCGTCTCTATTCAGCATGTCCTCCTTCTAACCAAAAGACTTCTCTTCATCATTCATCTCTCGTTGACGAACAAACTGATCACATACACTTTCGTGCTTAGGCCAATCGGCAACTTGACACTCTCTTGAACAGTATTGGCTAACCATACATCTGCTACATAGAGATAACAACACACGTTCCATATCCTTATCACAATACCAACACAATCCCATCTTGGGCTTATTCTTCCTCGCCTCTAAATGCGTCTTCTTCAAGCATTTGCACGTTGTTCTTTTGCGGTAAAACTTCAACAAATCACGTCTGCTACTAGTACTACTCGGCATAAGATCTCGCCTCTTTGATATTGAGCCACCGCAATTAAATGCTACATTAATACTACCCGGACCTTCATAATGTTCAAGAATTACAGTGCAGTGTGCAAGGCATATAGGCCAACTCATATTAATCTCTTTACCACGCGCTTCATGCAACATCTCATTTGTTCCAATACATACCAATACATCTATGACTAATTTCCTGTAACTTTCATTATTCCATATGTGCCTATGCGTGACGAATAACTCCCTCAAAGTTTCTGATACCACCACGTCAAAAGCTTTCATTTCTTTTTGACTTAAATGAAAGTAGAACTGATCCATAAAGCTTGAAACGGGATGATCATCGTCTGATATGATCATATCACAACCATGATTACATTCTGCATCTTTTACCCAACTACGCCATAGTTTAGCGTAATTCTCCTTCTTCTTGGCCTGCTGCTTTGCCTTTCTATCCCTCCCTTTGTTTCTTTTTCTAGATGACGCCGGCATATTTTATATCAGATTATTGTGTGTAATGTATACTCTCATCAAAACTGCTCATTTATAATTTAATAAATAGATAATACTTTGACTGCAATGCAATAGGAAATATGGTTAGGCGATAATTATTAGCTACAATAGCAATGATAAAAAAGTTACTAAACGACGTAAGACGTACCATCCTCAAAACTAAAAGAAGTAATCTTTGAGTCTGCACAACTAACCATAAAGTAAAACTAATCACCTATGTTATCAAGCATATACTAACATCAATACAACACGATATATCTCTATAAAACAGAGCATAGAGGCCACAGCTTTCTGTTCATTGCAGCCTAGAGACCATGCAGCAACAAAATAAAAATAAAATATCGTACAATAGCACTTAGAAATACAAAGTATCGATGAGTACGGTACTATGCTTTGCTAAACCTATTTTTGCGTAGGATATTGTATGTGGGCGGTAACAGTATTCACTTTAGAGCAATTATAACGCCATAAGAACAGTTGCAAAGCTTCTTTACCTTGTGCCATCGCCGCTGACCGCGGGATTTAATCTCCATTGCAATTGATCGGTACAATACATATTACATATGAAAACAAAGTAGGTGCACACTCTTGCAATTAATACAAGCAAGAGATGAACAATAAGAAACGCCCTGCCATATCAGATAGTACCCTTGCACATCGGTACAGTCGTCGTATTAATGCCAATAATAATTTTGAGGCCTCGTTAGATGACTGTGCGGATGATATCATATTATCTATTGCATCATACCTCACATCATGTGAACTTTTGAAACTTGCATTAACTTGTAAACGATTTGGTGCTAGAAAAGGTACGGCAAAAGAAGATGATATACAACAAGATGAAATAAGTGAAACCAATGCAGTATTACAAAATGGATCGAGGGCATTTGCACGACCATCATCAAACGGAACTATAGTATTGCCGCAACATTATAGTGATAGAGAGGTTATTTTTATGGAGGGTGTGATTACTGACCATTCACATATCACAGAATCATACAGAATTGAATTTCAGAATCAGAAATTAAAGTTGAATGGGAACAATAAACAATGGATAGATCAGACTCAGGTAGTATCTATTGAAGATATGACAAAGAGAGTTGAACAAAGTCTGAGATTTTGTGTAAAGAGAGATGGAGATACTATTTCTATTTCCCATTACATTACGATAGACAAGCGGTGGGACATTGAATCTGAATTTGTCAAATCAATAGCCACTAGCATGATAGAACGAGTAAAAGCACAACTAGAAGGTAGAGATTGGTCTTTGATGGAAGAAGCCGCATTACAAAAGTCACTTAGTCATTTATCAGAAGAAGGCTGTCTTATGTGGCGGGAAGGAGAATCTTGGATGGGCATTTGTCAACAGTTAGAGCAAGAATTAGAACTGCTAGAAAAAGACGTCAATGTGGTAGAGGCAATAAATGTATCAGAAGAAAGTGCTGATTTATTGGTGAGTATGATATGCGGCATTTAAATGTATCTGTATCCTTTTACCTCATGCTATGTACCCCCGCCAATCAGGATCAATATTGTGATACGTTACTGGAGAAGACAAGTGAATTTAAAGATGGATTTGCAGAAGATCTTGGTCGACTCAGGCTTTTAAGCAATAATTTACAACGGTTTAGCAATGTACCTTTGGAGGAGTGTCATAAGAGAGGCGCAAGTATGCTGATTGGCTTGTATGAATATGGAGTCCCTGGTATGTTGATGAATCAGGGCATTCGGTAAGCAGAAGAGCGTATATTTTTGAATATAATGCTACTTTTTTCTCCTTCTCTAATCGCCATCTATTCCATAGAAAAAGAGTTACGATTGCATTGCTCATTGCCTTTCTTCGATCCATGCAAGTACCCGGTCCTTTTGTAATAGTTGCACCTCTGTCACTTTTACCAAACTGGATCAAAGCATTCAAACAGTTCTCCAATGTGGTCACATGTTTAATTGGTACAAAGGAAGATAGGGAGGCAATGTATTCGGGCCGGTTGAACAAATCTCTTTATCAAAATGGCTTGAAGAATGCCGACTATCCTGTAATCATTACTTCATATGAGGTAGCAATTAATGACAAACAAAAGTTGAATAAGATCGGCGGTCCCCATGTCATCATTGATGAAGGGGAGGGCTTTGAAAGATACAGGTATGTTCTCCTTTCCAGCTTAAAATATCGGTCTGCACATCGATGGTTCTTGCCTGCAAGTCCAATCAACTGTGCAAAGGATATGCTGACTTTGTTACACTTTTTTCTCCCTAATCTGTTCGACCGGCCAGGGTTAGCTTTAGGATTCTTTATCCAAATTGCCCAAAAGTGTGATGAAAGGAAGAGACACCAAATTGAAGCCAAGTTACGGACTATTTTGAATGCATTTACTGTCCATGGTTTATGATTACTGCAACTAAGAGATAGTCCACTAACATTTATAATAGTTTGTTGGTGCTATTATTATACCTTTACATCACTACTCGCACTATTAAAGGCTGACGCTCCTATCTAGCCCGTCTCTCCTCCCTCTTGGGGCGGATGCTGTTGAACAACAACAACTTTCTCTCCACTTCCAGCGGCCACCTGTTTAGGCTCCTCCGCCATAGCCTCCGACTAAGTGCAGCTATAGAAATGTAACATTTATCTACTTTTCAAATGGTGGTGGACGCACACCAAAGGTATCTTTTGTGGTATCTTTTTTTTATGAGAGTATGAATTTGTTTATTACTTTTGCCTGTGAGGAGTGAGGAAGGAGAGAAGTAGAATTGATATAATACCTGACCATCATGGACTATGATATGATTGCAGGCATGCAATACGCTGCGGCACTAGCGGCAGCTCAGCAGGCGGCGGCCCAGCAACAAGCACTCCCCTCATCAAATAATACCTTGCAAAGTCGTCAACTTTTACTGCAACAACTATCACAACAGCAACAACAACAGCAGCAAGTAGTGCCGCCACAACAACTACCAATACAACCACAACCACAACATCTACAACAATCACCAACATTAAACACTAACCATCCATTAGTAAAGCAACATCCAGTATTAGGTGGATCAAATGCCACAAATGGTATCTCAGTCTATGCCTGTCTAATTGGGAAAATGTTAGACAATTCATCAGAAACAAATGAAGTAATAACAATACCAATAACCCGATTACCAACCACACTGGGAAAAGAACATAATACCAAAGATCCATCATTTGTCGGATTAAAAGAAAGTAAAGATGACAAGGCACCCAAATTATCACAGAGTATGTGTACCATCTTCTATCGAGATGCATATGGGGGTAAACTTGGTTTATATAAGAAGGGTAAAAAGGCAGCAGATACGTCGGATGATCCATTGGATGGTATGATTTATAAACCATATGATCCACCAGCAGTAGTTGATGATGGGGGTAATAATGAGAAACCGTCATCATCCACACAACAGCCATTGCCAGATGATATATTACGATTACCAAATATGGATGCCAAATCATCATTACCACCCCACGGATTCTTTGCAATTGAATGTACAGGACGTAAGATAATGGTTGGTGGACGTACAATTAAGAAAGGACAATTTGCAATGTTATCGGATGGTATGGCAATTAAAATTGCATCACATTGTTTCTACTTTTTACTACCCAAGGTATCAAGTAGTAATGGCAAACCACCACCATCGATTACAGTTCAGGTAACTACATCCATCAAGGCTGAGAAGAAACGAAGATCAGATAGTATGAGTAGTGCTGCTAGTGTTAATAGTGTTGAGAAGGATAGTGATGTATTATCACCTCAACCTCCACCGGCTAAGAAGGCAAAGACTAAGAAGGCAAGTCCACAGGTAGCACCATCATCCGTCACTTCCTCTGCAACTAAGGATAATGATGCCACGGTAGTTCATCAACCAGTTGTCAAACCGAAGAAGAAATCTTCTGGCAAGTTTGACGAATCAATATTCGATTCTAAATCGGATGTACAACTTCTCCAAATGCTATCACAAAAGGTTACCGCCGAAGGTTCTACATGGGATCACGAGGCACAAAAGCTAGGAGCAGCCATAGCCCAACGTGTATGTATCGCGGCATCCAAATCTCCATCAATAATATCAATATCCAATACCAGTAATGGAGTAACACAACGTGAAATAGTCGATTGGATGAATACCTCCGAAACAAGTATATTCAAGGAGTATGAAAGAATGGTTTTGAGTAAGATTGAAAAGAAGAGTTTTATGACAAATATTGGTAAGGGAATGGTTAAGGTTGGGTATACTAAGAATGCGGTGTTGAGTGGACGGTCTTGGCGGTTTACTCTGCCTGGTCAACCGGATCGTAGTGTTGCTAATGTGCCTAAGGTTGATTCGAGTGAGAAGAAGTCGGAAACAGCCGGAGTAAAGGAAGAAGAAAAGAAGACTATCAACGAGGAGTCTAAACAGATTGTCGCTGCCACTGGGGGTGATGAGAAAGTTGTTCAGCCTCCACCCCAAGAGGCAGGGGAGACGATATGAAGCAGTCTATTCCTTTGTTGATACCAGTATTGATGTAAACGTAAAATAAGTAACAATTAAAACACAAATGTCTTATATATGTTAGTGGACTATCTAGTTGCTCCATGGACAGTAAATGCCCTCAAAATAGTCTGCAGTTTGGCTACAACTTGGTGACTTCTCTCTTCATTACACTCATTGGCAGATTTAAGTAATGAGAAGAAATTTGCATCGTCAAACCATTCCCCGACAAGGAAGCGTAGCACAGATAGCATATCCTTTGCACAAATGATAGGACTTGCAGGCAAGAACAATCGATTATCAGTTCGATTATAATTCAAGCTTGAAAGAAGTTCACATCGGTACCTTTCAAAGCCCTCTCCTTCTTCAACGATAAAATGGGAGAACTTTGCAATCTTATCCAACTGTTCTGAGTCGGTAATTGCAACCTCATATGAAGTAATTATCACAGGGAAATCGGTTCTCTTTCTTAATGATGAGTTCAACCGGCCCGAATACATTGATTTCCTTTCTTTCTCTGTACCAGTTAAACACGAAACTGGCACATCAGTGTACAGATTAAAAGTTTCAACCCAGGCTGAGACCAAGGAGAGTGGAGCAACTATGATGAAAGGACCGGACACTTGCATGGAACGAAGAAAGGCAATAAGTAATGCTATCTCGACTCTCTTTCTGCGAGTTCGGTATGGCCGATTAGAGATGAACATAAGTACATATTCAAAAACATACCCTTTCCTACTTACCGTATATTGTCCAGATCCATTAACATACCAGAGATTCCCAGTTCATACAAGCAAATCAACATACTTGCACCTCTCTTATGACACTCCCCCAAAGGTATATTGCTATACTGTTGTAAGTTGTTGCTGGACAGTAACATGTTGCTGGTCATTCCAGCATGATGTTCTGTAAATTCATTTTCACATATACTTGCCATGTGGGATGACTTATTGAGAAATTGATCCTGAAAGGCGGGGAGGGTACATTAGAGAAACTTTCCATCGAACTGAACTCACATAAGATTGCAAATAACTTACTAAATCAGTACTTTCGTCAATGAAGTGGAGGGTCACCTTCAATTTAAAAGCTTCACTGGATAACACATTCAATTCCTGGTCAAATTGGTGACAAATGCCCATCCAAGATTCTCCTTCCCTCCACATAAGGCAACCATCTTCTGATAAAAGATTGAACGACTTCTGTAATGCAGCTTCTTCCATCAAAGAACAATCCCTACTTTCAAGTTGTGATTTAACTCGTTCTAGCATACCAGAACCAACTTCTTCAACAAACCTTGATTCAATACCCCAACGTTCACTGTCTACCAGAATATAATTAGAGACAGAAATAGTATCCCCCTCCATCTTCACACAAAACCTCAAGCTTTCTTCTATCTTTTTTGTAATATATTTAATAGATACTAACTCCTCCCGATGTATCATTTGTATATTATTCCCATTTGACTTTAACTTTTGATTCTGAAATTTAACTCTGTATGAATCTGTGGTAAATATATGTTCAATAATCACACCCTCCATAAACATATCCTCTCTACTTTCCTCTCTTTGATGGGGGCGAGCAAAGATTGTAGTTCCATTGGATGATGGTCGTGCAAATACTCCTAATCCATTCGGTAAAACAGTATAAGCTTTACGTACTCTTCCATCGAAATCCGAGTCGGTCTTTGATATGATTTCACATATATCTTCTTCTTGTTGTTCATCTTCATTAGTTGATACCATTGTTCTGGCACCAAATCGTTTGCAAGTTAATGCAAAACTAAAAAGTTCACATGATGTGAGATACGATGCAATAGATAATATGATATCATCCACACAGTCATCTAACGAGGCCTCAACATTATTATTGGCATTAATACGACGACTGTACCGACGTGTAAGGGTAGTATCTGATACGGCAGGGCGTTTCTTGTTGTTGTTCATGTTGGTAAGGTGCACCTACTTGTTTTTGTTATTGTGCTAAGTATTGCAATAGAATCCCGCGGTACCGTAGCATGTTAAAGAGCTTTGCTGTCTTAGGCGTATATAATATCAATGTACTAAGTGTATATTGTTACCAATCAACAAGTTCAAGAGGCAGGCGGGCCGCAATAAATGGCCATAAAGCGTACTTACCTCAGAATAAATACGATACTGTGATTATGTACAATTTTGTACTCTCAAGATGATAAAATAAAAAGAAGCATATTCGTATGCGTATTAGCGCATAACAACTAGTTCTATTGGGTTTTGCAGTCTTTCGATTTTGGTGGCAGCTATCGGCATTACTGATATAACGTATATCATATCATCAACACACACAAAAGTACACATTACACAAAATTATAAAATGGCAAATTTCAAAGCTCTATCAATTGATCAATTCCTTATCAACTTAGCATCCAAGCAACCCACGCCTGGTGGTGGTGCCGCTGCAGCAATTGGTGCCTCGATCGGTTCAGCAGCAGCTCAAATGGCTGCCAATTACACACAACGAAAGAAGGATAGAGAAACTGGAGCGGCCACAAAGGCTTCAGCACTAATTACATCATTAGATATCTCACCATTATTACAAGCAGCTGATGATGATGCAGCTGCCTATGCAGATTTACAACGTACATGGAAAGATGATACTATGTCACCTGAAGAAAAGGCGGAGATTGAAGCCCGTGCACTTTCTATACCTACCAAATTGATGGAAGTGTGTCATTCACATATCATTGAGATTAATTCTTTCCTACCACATTGCAATACAAATATAACAAGTGATGCCAAAGTAGGTATACATCAATTAGCTGGTGCTGCAAGGGCTGCATATCAGGTGAGAGATTTTCATATTGTATACACGTTATGTTGTGCATATGTTTGATTTTGATATAAGAAGCTAACATTTCGTGACATTTGATGTGTACATATGAATCATCAAGACTGTATTGGTCAATTCTCCTCCGGAAGAAGAAAAGATGCGGTTACTAAAGTTGTTGAAGGAAATAAGAGATTTGGAAGATGAGATATTAAGTTAGACAATCTTTTGAATATAGAAGAGTTCCTTTCTTTCATGGATAGATCTTAGACATGAGGAAAAGAAGTGAATATTTAACAACACTTACAAAAGCTTGAGAGCATTGTAGTCTAATATCTTAAATCAATCGTCATTTCAATCTATATTTACATACAGTACTATCTTTCTATTGTTGTTTAAGCAAAACCGAATCCACCAGCTCCCTCGCTAATTGCTAGTAACAACTTCTCTTTCATTTCTTCCTCCGATTTATACTCAGGCAAATCAAGGGCGTTGAAACATGTATGTGCAGACATTAATGCACCTGTATCACCACCACCTGCCTTGTTGATACTAAACTTTTGTACACCCCTCATGCCCTGCAACTCACTAAATCCTGCCAATGGTACCTTTGAACTGCCCGTAACGAATTGCAAAAATGCAGCCTTCTCTGTCTTGGAAAGGTTGAACATTACATTCCAGAACCATCCAATCAACTTATCAGCCGGACGATACCCATTGTAGTCGGTATTCTTCTTCAGGTCATGAATATCAATATCTGGCATTCCAGATATGAGTAGCTCCAGCTCCTTGGCGGTGAAGATAGAGATGAGATCAATGTCAACCATCTCATGGAAGCCTTCCAAAAATGCCTTGATCTGCTTTTCAATGGCAGTTGTCATTCGATACTGACATACAAGATCCACATATTTAGCCTTTGACTCCTCCGTAACTGGTACTTTATGGCCATCTGGAATGAGATCAATGGTCTTACTCCGTCCGAAGGCATGATCCTCTGTTGAAAATGTTAGATCGAGCCCGATATCTTCCAACTTGTGTTCCAATATCATTTGTAAATTCTTGTAATAGTCAGGATCAATGGCCTGCATGTCATGATGCGTAGGCTTGACTCCCAACATGTGTTTGTAAAGACTTCTCGTGAAGTGAGCATCGAGAAGGAATCCATCACTTACTGCCTTTCCAACAATACGGCCGACGAACTTGAAATACCTCTTATCATCAGGGTTGATGGTAGAATTTGGATTCGGCTGGAAAGTACAGCCATCTTCTGTAGACATGAAGAGGGCATAGTTTGGATTGAACATTTCCTTGGCTAAAATGGCAAAGAACTCCCGACTAAGACCTCCGGCATCAACACCTTCTTCCTCGGCAAATGTGATCTGCAGTCGGCCACGTAATTCTTCTGCATTTCTGTGGACAAAGGCATGGAAGGAATCATCGAAGACGTGTTTACGGCGAAGGTTGAGCCTAACACTACCATAACGACGACTTGCTTGCTGTCGAAGACGACGGACTTGGGTTTTGAACCAAGCCCTTTTGACATCAAAGTCGAGGAACACTCTACACTTGGGCATCTTCACCATGGCACGAAGACCTTTCTCAAGTAGTGATGGGTTTGAACGAAGCAAGGCATTGAGCAGTATCTTGTTACTTGCAGCAAACTCCACAAGACGACTATTATCAGCAGAAGCTGACTCAGATTCATCCGATGCAGGAGTAGGGGAGGCATTGATCATGAAGAATGCCTCAATTGCTGGTAAGAACCGAGTGATTAAGCCAGCTACACTGTTTTGTAGCTTTGGTTTCTTTCCATTTGCTGCAGCGGCTCCCTCATTGGTCTCATTCTCTTCACCGTCATCCCCATCCGCATCATCATTCTCATCAACGTCGATATTGGCAACTCCCTCAAGCACCGAAACAGTATTCAAACAGATGTTGAGTTGGTCCCATAGTGCTTCTAAGTTGAGACCCTTGAGGAGAGAGCTAAACTCAGCAGATAGTCCTTCACCTTTGTCTTCATCTTGGGAACACAGTGCATTGAGCATTTGCAATACACGCAGTAGCTTCAATTCAGAGTTGCTAGTAGACAATGAAACAGCACTAGATGGGGTACCTGCAAAGTCACCGTCGTGTGAGGAAGGGTCTAACACTTGCATCGACTTATCACCGTCAGATTCCCGTGCCGCGTTATCTTTATGATGCTTGGCTGCTGATCTCAACCGGACGCTTACGGCTTTCATATCTAATATGGCAGCTTTCCCTAGCCCTTCGGCAACCAAAGCAAGTTCATTGAGAACGTTGAGCTTGTTTGCCTCCACACGGCATAGTCGTCTCATCACATTGTTGATTTTTAGAAAAGAAGCATCAACACAACTCTCCAACCGGAGGGTATTGACTAACGAATGTAACCTCTTCTTGGACACAACTACACGGGGTACCTTCACCCAAACTTTGCCTTGAGATGGTCTGTCAGCTGATATGTCAACTTCTTGGCCGTCTTTTGTAAGTAAAGCCATGGGAGCAACAGCAATGTCAATAAGATTCAATAGTTGCTCAAGGTTGCTTGCACTTTGAGAGTACTGACTTGTTTGTAGAAGATCTAATAGTTTTTCCATACAGGTGTCTTCATCTTCACTGGTATTACACAACATGCTGTAAGATACACGAGCTGAACTTTTGCAAAGAACTGCTAATAATCCAACTACACGCCTTGCTACAACGGGAGGGATCGAGTCACTATGAGACGAACCTTTTGAGCTAGCTGGTAGACTAGCGGCAATAGTTACAGCAGTGTTGCTAACTGGTCTCCTCCTAAACATGGGATGTCTTGAATGCGGATTCCGATCTTGAATTGGTACTGGTGGAACTCCAATGAGACTTGTTGGTGGGAATGTAACCAAGCTTGATGTTAGGTCAGTGGCGTCATCCTTGTTATCCTTGTCTAGTGACTTGATCAGTTGTAGAACACGAGGATTATCATTGTTCAACAACCCAACAAGGGTGCGAAGTAGAAAGGATCTGGATTGTTCACACATACACAAATTCCTCGCAAAGTTGTGAATGGTGCGTTGTGGCTGAACAGGTGACAGTAAGTAGAGTAAACTGATGAAAGCTTTACTTGACTCGGTCGTCAATAGAGGACCTGCTGCCCCATCACTCGGGGTGTAAACAACCTTGTCTCTATCTGCCTCAATCCGCTGAGTATAGTATGAAAGAGAGTGAACTTAGCTTGACGATAATAAGACGAACCAGACATACTATACGGCTTAGAAAACTTACCAATTTACCATTCCTCTGACGACGCCTTGAAGCAGGATCAGGTTGAGCAAGTCTAGGAACTCCACCACCTCGTCTAACTGCTCCACCGCCGCCACCTCCTGCGGCATTTCTTGGCTGTGCCGCAGCCTCTTGTGCTTGTCGGTGTTGAGCATTCACCCTTTCCCTCAACACATTCGCTTCGGCTATAATGTTTGGTGGAAGTGATTGGATGAAAGTATCATCAGCTGTCAATAGGATCTCTTGTCTCAAATCTGGTGTTAATGATGCCAAGAAGCTAGAGAAAAAGGAAAGGAAGAAAGAGATTAAAGATGTGGTGAGTGCTGAAAGGAAGTGCGAAGACCAAATTGCTAATGAGACCCATCACAATCATACTAACCTTGCATTATCCATCTCCTCTGCATTTGCTGGATCTGCTGCTGGTTGTGCAGCCTGTTGTTCACGTTGACGTTGTTCATTCTGTTCTTGTGCAATCACTTCCCTTCTCATATCTTCAGGTAACGCGGCCAAGGCCTCGGGATCTAAACCAGACTCGGATATCTGCTGTGCTTGTTGATGCTGTTCAACAACTTCCTGTTGCATCTCGAGTGGAAGACTAGCAAACACTTCAGGGTCGATATCCGGTGGACAAGTCAATTCGCCACTAGTGCCATTGTTTGTCTCTTCACTTGCCGATGCTTCATTGTTAGCTTCCTCGGAGGGTGCTTCGTTACTCTCCTCATTAGTAGGTGCATCTGCTTCTTCCTCAACGGAAGGATCTGCTGCCGGTGCCGTATCATCTGTTTCCATGGCTTGTTGATCTTGATTATCATCATCATTGGTGTCAGCTGCATTAGTATCCTGACCAGAAACTTCTTCCTGATTGGCTTCGTCTGTTGATTCATTATTCTCTGCCGCCTGTTGTTCGTCAGGGGCAGGTGCAGTCTCCTCCTCAGCCGCTTGACCATCTTCCATTACTGCATCGTTACTAGTACTATCATCATTGTTGGTCTCATTATTGACAGACTGCTCATTAGAAGCACCAGAGTCGATCGTAAGACCATCGGCCATGGCACTACTAACTGCGGCATCTTCTGACGGTTGTTCTTGAGCAGGTGGTGGCTGGACAGGTTCATTCGAATCTGCTGCATTCTCTGTCTCGGCTTGGTCGTCTGCTGGATCATCCTCCGTTTCATTCATAACCTCATCATTCACAGCCTCGGCTTCTTCAGCCACATCGTTTCCAGCCTCGTTGTCTTGTTCATTACTATTATCACCACCTGAGTCGTTATTCTGTTCGGCTTGGCTAGCCTGAGCAGCATCGGCACGGTCCATCATATCATTCAATGCACTTCCAAATGCCACACTAAAGTCTTCAGTTGATCGATCAGGTTGAATACCATCATCTGTCCAGCCAGAATGAGCACCTTGACGACCTCCTCTCCTGGGATCTGCACCATCGTGGAAGCGATCATGTACTTGAATAAGATTACCATTTGCACCAGTAATGAAAGACCTTGACCTAAGTCCTCCTAAAGCGTGACTTTGATCAGGTTGATTCTCTAGCTGATAAATGCTATTGGATGGTGCTAAAGAGACACTTTGGAGAAGTGGATGAACAGTCGGCTGAGCCCTTGTCTGCGTTGATGAAGAGATTCCACCGGGGAAGAGTTGAGTATCATATAATGAGGGGATCTCATCTTGCTCTTCATGACCATCTCCACCAAGACCTTGTCTACTACTTGTCCTCGTGGCTTGAACTCCAAATACAGACTCCATTGGGCTAAGAAGAAGACTTCTACTATTGCTTCCGAAGGTGCGTTGGTGAACATTAACTGATTCGAGCTCTGGAACAGGAGGAGAACCTATGATACTGGAGACCCCTAACCCTCCTAAGCCTCCACCAGAAGCACGATTTCCTCTGACCACTCTAATGTTCTGCTGACCCGCTAGTTGCTCAAGGTTGGCTAGTTGTTCTTGGAGTTGCCGAAGACCAATACTATCTCCTCGTACTATATTACCTAGCATTGCTTCAGCGTCTTCACCTCCTCCAGGACCACGACCTCTAGGACCTCCAAGGCCTAACGCTTCTAATAAACCAGCTGGAGGCATACCGGGCATGCCGCCAAGGCCTAAAGCTGCGGCCGTTGCACCTGCACGGCCACCATTAGGAGGAACCACAGCCCATTCACCGTCGACTCCTTCCATTCCAGGGGGAATGCCAGGCATTCCTTCCAAGTTTGCCTCATTTTCAGCATCAAAGAAGAGATTCTCTTCTGCTGCAAGTTCATCATCTTCGTCGGCATCTGGAAACATATCCACTTCTTCTTCGTCACTATTGTCCATACTTTCTTCCTCCCCATCACTCTCGTTATCGATGTCGTCACTTTCAACAGATGATCCAGATGAAGAGCCATCATCGTCGTCATCCTCATCACTTGATATCTCCTCGTCATCTTCCGACTCATTGGTTGAGTTATCATCTTCTTCGTCAGAGTAATCAACATTCCCTAAACGTACCTCAATCTCTGACTC
>Ga0214481_100192_pt1 | contig 31487 bp, 24 predicted proteins | sample M1_20Mar14CPVII9_4_FD_165057 | JGI IMG/M metagenome (GOLD analysis project Ga0214481, IMG submission 165057) | Marine eukaryotic communities from Monterey Bay, California, United States - M1_20Mar14CPVII9sort6BwellG10 | ecosystem: Environmental > Aquatic > Marine > Unclassified | place: USA...
GTCAGAATGGCGAGGGTCAGAACGGCGAGGGTCAGAATGGCGAGGGTCAGAATGGCGAAGGTCAGAATGGCGAAGGTCAGAACGGCGAAGGTCAGAAGGGCGAGGGTCAGAACGGCGAAGGCCAGAATGGCGAGGGTCAGAACGGCGAAGGTCAGAATGGCGAGGGTCAGAATGGCGAGGGTCAGAATGGCGAGGGTCAGAACGGCGAGGGTCAGAATGGCGAAGGTCAGAATGGCGAAGGTCAGAATGGGGAAGGTCAGAATGGCGAGGGTCAGAATGGCGAAGGTCAAAACGGCGAAGGTCAAAACGGCGAAGGTCAAAATGGCGAAGGTCAGAATGGCGAAGGTCAGAATGGCGGAGATGGTCAACAGGATTCTTCGCTCACAAACGGCTCTCAAAAAAGAATGTCGAAAAACGCCTCAGATGGAGAGCGTATGCGAAAACTGCAAGAGTTTTTGGATGAACAAGAAAAGCGTAAATCAAATGAGGGAGAGGATGCTGCGAAAGGCGACACTCCTGAAAAAGGCAGTGACCCAAAGGATGGTTCGTCCAGTGAAGGTAGTGGCGACATGAATGACGAGCCGGAGGCTTCGGATCCGGTTTCGAAAAATCCAGACGGCGAAGGTCAGAATGGCGAGGGTCAGAATGGCGAGGGTCAGAATGGCGAAGGTCAGAATGGCGAGGGTCAGAATGGCGAAGGTCAGAATGGCGAAGGTCAGAATGGCGAGGGTCAGAATGGCGAGGGGCAGAACGGCGAGGGTCAGAACGGCGAAGGTCAGAACGGCGAGGGTCAGAATGGCGAAGGTCAGAATGGCGAGGGTCAGAATGGCGAGGGTCAGAATGGCGAAGGTCAGAACGGCGAGGGTCAGAACGGCGAGGGTCAGAACGGCGAGGGCCAGAATGGCGAGGGTCAGAACGGCGAGGGCCACAATGGGGAAGGTCAGAACGGCGAAGGTCAGAACGGCGAAGGTCAGAATGGCGAAGGTCAGAACGGCGAGGGTCAGAATGGCGAAGGCCAGAATGGCGAAGGTCAGAATGGCGAGGGTCAGAATGGCGAGGGTCAGAACGGCGAAGGTCAGAACGGCGAAGGTCAGAACGGCGAAGGTCAAAACGGCGAAGGTCAAAACGGCGAGGGTCAGAACGGCGAGGGTCAGAACGGCGATGGCCAGAATGGCGAGGGTCAGAACGGCGAAGGTCAGAATGGCGAAGGTCAGAACGGCGAAGGTCAGAACGGCGAAGGTCAGAACGGCGAAGGTCAGAATGGCGAAGGTCAGAACGGCGAGGGTCAGAATGGCGAAGGCCAGAATGGCGAAGGTCAGAATGGCGAGGGTCAGAATGGCGAGGGTCAGAACGGCGAAGGTCAGAACGGCGAAGGTCAGAACGGCGAGGGTCAGAATGGCGAGGGTCAGAACGGCGAGGGTCAGAATGGCGAAGGCCAGAATGGCGAGGGTCAGAATGGCGAGGGTCAGAATGGCGAGAGTCAGAATGGCGAAGGTGGTCAGCCGAGTTCTGGTGGAAGTGAAGCGTCTGGAAGTGAAGCGGAAGGGTCTCCTTCGGGGGAGTCTAGCCCATCCAGCCCCGGCGGCGGTGGGAAGAACTCAAGTCAAATGGGGACTGGAGCTGGTGGCGGAAGCCCTCAGGGCGAGTTGCTTGAGCGTGATAAAACAAACTTCGACCACGCTAAGAAGGCGACCGACATGGTACTTAAGAAACTGTCTGACCAGCGGTATGACCCAGATCCCGAATTACTCGAAAAGATGAATTGGACAAAAGCAGATTTAGAGAATTTTCTTCGACGTTGGGAAGAAATGAAAGATGCAGCCGACACAGGAACGCCGGAGTCAAAGAAGAAGTATGAAAAGTCACTTCGAAGTCTTGGACTTCGGCCCAAAAGCGGGAGTCGAAAGACGAAAACAGTGGATGAGTCTGCCGAAGGTCTCGGGCAGGATAGTGCAGTGAACCGTCCACCGGCGGAGCGAGTGCCCGATTTCAATTCGTTCATGCGTGACCTTAATCGGGCTAACGATAATTAGTTTCGCTTCAACTTCATGTGATCTTGAATTTGAGGGGCGATGTTTCATTTTTAGTATCGATACCTGCCAGGTCGTCTGGGATGAGGCTTAATGAAAACAATAGAGCAGTTGTTTTCCGCTCATCGCGACAAGGCGGATGTTTCGTCTCTCTTGGAGGTTCCTCAAGGGGCGACGGAACTGCTCGTCTTGGCTCACGGCGCGGGTGCGGGGATGCACCATCAAAATATGCAGCGAATTGCGGAAGCGATGCATGAGCAGCGGATTGCGACGTTTCGTTATCAATTTCCATTCAGGGAACGAGGAGGCGGCCGCGATTCACTTGAAGTCTCGTTATCAACCGTTGAACGTGCCGTGGAGTTGGCTAGGATGCTTGAGCCTGAACTGCCCCTCCTTGCTGGAGGCCATTCCTTTGGTGGCAGGATGACTTCGATCGCGGCGGCAAACCGCCAGTTGTGTAAAGTCAGGGGATTTGTTTTTTTTGCATTTCCTCTGCATCCTCGCGGGAAGCCGAACAATGAGCGGGCTCAGCACTTACCTGATATTCGCGAGCCACTTCTTTTTTTTACGGGCTCTAAGGATCCATTGTTTACCGCGAGGCTATTTAAGCCCATTCATCAGCAAATTCGCAAATCGGCAACAGTTCACACTTTGGATTCTGTCGATCATGGGTATCGGGTGTCGAAGCGATCCCGTCAATCTAAAGAAGATGTTTTTGAGGAAATGGGGCGTTTAACACGGCAATGGTTGGATGGGCTCTGATTTTTTGAATCAGTTGGCTCGATCCTCATCCGTTTCTAATTTATGGGAACGGCCACTTTGAACCGTTTATTTGCGAAAAGCGTAGCAAAGAAGGCGGTTTCCTGTGTTTCCAGGCAGGCGTCGGGGGCGTTACGTTCGCTACAATCCACCGAAACGTGGTTGGAATTGAACGGTTTTTCAAAGGTATGCAGAGACGCTCGACAAGCCCGATTGTTCGAACCAAAATAGCCGATTGTAAACAGAGACCGGTGACTTGGTGTGAGGTTCACCTCTGCCGATAAGGGCGTTGGTTAATCGCCCGAAGGTTGTCCCACTCGACAGCCCAATCTTCAAGACTATGCGAATCAAACAGTAGAGCAAAACGATGGCAACTGAAACCGAGACGTCGGTTCAAGGATCTGAAGAATCCGTTGAGCAGACACCTATGATTGAAGCAGACGGCCTGTCTAAGTTTTATGGGATTTTTGCTGCGACCCGCGAGGTCTCCTTTAAAGTCTACAAAGGGGAAGTGGTCGCGTTTTTGGGACCCAATGGTGCGGGGAAAAGCACCACGATGAAAATCTTGACCGGTTATCTGTCACCGTCTCAAGGTGTGGCTAGAATCGCCGGTTTCGACATGAATACCGATCGTCTCGCAGGTTCCCGAAAACTAGGTTACCTACCGGAGACGGGTCCTTTGTATCCAGAAATGACGCCCTATAGCCTGCTTGATTTCTTTGCCGAAGCTCGCGGCATGAATAAAGCGACCAAGCGTTACCGGATCGAAAAAGCGGTCGATCTTTGTGCGCTCAGTAGTGTGATTTATAAACCGATTAACAAGCTGTCCAAAGGCTATCGACAACGAGTCGGGATGGCTCAAGCTTTGATTCATGAACCAGATGTTTTAATTCTTGACGAACCTACCTCTGGATTGGATCCGAATCAGATACGCGGTGTGCGGCAGACCATGAAGCGCCTGGGCCAAGAGAAAACGATCCTATTGTCGACGCACATTCTTCAAGAGGTCGAAGCGATGGCGGATCGCGTTGTGATGATTAATGAGGGGCGAAAAGTCTACGATGGGAAATTAGAAGATATTGATCCGACACACCAGGGGTTGGATGCCGTGTTCGCGAATCTTACGGGGCACGATGCTGAGACGGGTGTAAAGCTTGACAACGAGATTGATGAAGAGTGAGACGTGTAGGTGTCGGGTTTTTGATTACAAACTATTGAAGAAATATAAATAGCGGATTTTTTATGGACACGAGCCTTCAAATCGCACAGGCGAGCCTTCAGCTAACTCAAGTCACTGAATTTGTATTCATGTTAATCGTCGACATGATGTTCTTAGTAGTTCTGGTACTGATGATGCTGCCTCTCGGGATTTGGCGTCAGGCGGCCTTTGCCGTCATGAAACGGAATTTTATTGGTTACTTTAGTAATCCCACTGGCTACGTATTCCTGTGCCTTTTTGTGCTGCTGACTTCATTTGCGGCCTTCTGGCCCCATGAGTTCTTTACAACCAACTTGGCAAATTTTGATCAGCTGAATACCTATTTGCCGTACATCATGCTGATCTTTATTCCCGCAATCACAATGAGCATTTGGGCTGAAGAAAAACGTCATGGAACCGATGAGCTTCTGTTGACGTTGCCTGCAAAAGACTTCGATATTGTGATCGGAAAATACTTTGCAGCGGTACTGGTTTTTACCGTTTCTTTACTGTTTTCCCAGTTGTCAAATTACGCGGTTTTGTTGGCAATGACGGGTGGTCAATTGGATAACCTGTTACTGTTTTCAACGTACCTTGGATACTGGTTTATGGGCGTCTCGATGATTGCCCTGGGGATGGTAGCTTCGTTTTTGACCAGCAACTTGACCGTCGGTTTTATTTTTGGAGCAGCCCTGAATGCTCCATTGGCTTTTTTCTCTAATGCTGATGTGATTTTTTCAAATTCTGCGTGGATTCAGCGGTTGTTTGAGTGGTCATTATTACAGCGGTTTGAGCCCTTTGGTCGCGGCCTAATCAGCGCCCCATCAATTTGCTATTTTATTGGCATTATTGTCGTGGGTGTTTATCTAAGTTTGATTTTAATTGGCCGGCGGCACTGGCTTGGTGGTCGCGACGGCACGTCCTATTTATGGCACTACCTTGTGCGAGCGGGTTGCTTGGCAGTAACGATGGTCGCAGCAGTTTTGATTGTCCAGTACAGTCCGCTCAATCGACTTCGCGTCGATATTTCTGATGCCAAGGTAAGTACGCTTGCGCCGGTTACCACCGAACTGTTAGAGGCGCTGTCGGCTGAGGGGAATGAGGGCAAGCCCCCGATTAAAATTGAGGCCTATGTCGGGGCGAGTGTGCCGAGTGAATATGTGAAAATTAAATACGACCTCGTAAATTTACTCCGGGAATTTGATGTTCTTGGTGGAAGCCGCATCCAGGTGAACTTGCATCAAGGTGTCGAACCGTTCAGTGAAGAAGCGATTCTGGCTGAAAAGAAATATGGCATTCGCCCGGTCAAAGTCATGAGTCAGTCGAGGGGAGCATTGCGGGAAGAAGACGTAATTCTTGGCGTGGCTTTTTCAAGTGGGCTGGAGCGAATCGTACTTCCCTTTATGCCGTACGGTATTCCGGTTGAGTATGAGTTGATGCGTTCAATCAATACCGTTTCACAGCCCGAGCGAAAGACGATTGGAGTTGTTCAGACGGATGCGATGATTATGGGGGCGACGGTCAACACTGGGCAAGAGTTGGCACGTATTCCTCGTCTGCGATTGCTGACTGAAATTGAGAAACAATACAACGTTGAACAGGTGGACGCATCAACGCCAATTTCGATGTGGATTGAGGATGGAGAAGGGAATCCAATTAAGCGGCGCTACGATGTTTTGCTCTTAGTCCAACCGTCTCTTACTACGCCGGCAGAAATGGATAACATAATTCAGGCAATCCAGCTTGGTCAGCCCACTGCGATTTTTGAAGACCCCCTGCCCTCCCCTGAGAACTTCAATTATATCCCTCCGACCTACATGCCGCGACTTTTCGCACGCAATGGCGGGGAAAAGGCCGTGATTCAGAATTTGTGGGACGCGATCGATCTCGATGTTGACCATAAACCCATTGCCAGACCGACGACCGTAAATCCCAATCAAAGAGTCGCAGAAAAAGATGGGTTCATCGTCTGGCAGATGTCTTCAAATAATCCTTATCCGCGGAATAGCATTCTCAATCAAAGGGAACGACTTATCGTTTCTGATGGGCAAGGTTATTTTTCCCCAGAGCACCCTGCAACCAGCGGCGTGAATGAATTGTATTTTCAGTATTCTGGTTACCTCCAGCCGACTCCTTCAGCCAGTTTAGAATTTGAAAAGTTGGTTGAGACCAACTTTGCTGGAAGAGTAAAGGTTTCAAATATCATGAATCGACAGAATGATCAATTTGGCTCTGCGAATCGTCAGTTCACGTTGGCGGCTTACATACATGGGAACGAAGTGGACAAGGGTGTGCCAACGAAAGAGGCCGCTGGTGTGGCGTCTAAGCAAAAAACGGATGTGATTTACGTTGCTGATATCGATACTCTGAGCGATTTTTATGTTTCGATGAGGGAGACGCCAATTGTAGATGGTGTTGAGTATCGGTACCAAAATATGAGTTTCGTTTTAAATGTAATTGATGCCCTGGCTGACGAGCAGATTTATCTTGGACTGCGGAATCGAAAGGTTGATCATGTGACGCTTGCGGTTGTCGAGAAAACCTACGAATCTGCGATGCAACGTGTGTTTGATTTGGACCAACAACTGCAAATTGAATACACAACGAACATGAATAAAGCAGAGAGCGATATCAAGGCAAAGTTAAAGCCAACGGAGGACGAAATTCAAAAAGAGCTTCGTAAAAAGAACAGTAATCAGTATTACGACGCCGCCAAATTGGCCGCCAAGCAGCGTTTGCTCGAACAGCAGGTTCGTGATTTGCAGGAGAAGTATAAGAATAAGCAGTTAGAATTCGAGAATGAACGAAGTGACAAAAAGCGTCGAATCGATCTCGATGCCGAACTTGAGATTCAGGAGATTCAGCGTCAATTTAAGTTGGCAGCTGTAATTCTCCCGCCGATTCCGCCCATGTTAGTTGGTCTGATTGTGTTCACTCGCCGCCGACTGCGGGAGCGGGAGGGGATTTCCAAGGCTCGTCGCCTTAAGTAGTTCCGTAGTCGTCGAGCAAATTGTTTTTTGATTTTTTGTATACAGCTTCAATCTGAATTCTTCCTATGAACAATCCCAGTATTAAAACGCTAGTTATGGTTATTCTCGCGGTTGTCTCGTCTGGCATCGCGGCTTCGTTTTACCCTTGGCCTGAACGAGTGGTCGAGAGTGAAATGGTGGGTAAGCCATTGTTCGATTCGTACGATACAACTGCGGTTCGGGCGATCGAAATTGAAAAATTCAATGCTGATAAAAATGAAATCGAGAAAATCCAACTCGAGAGAGATGGTGAAAAATGGGTTCTGCTCCAAAATCGAAAGTATGTTGCGTCCAATGCACGCCAGGTTTCGGCCGCTGCAAACTCGCTAACCGAAATTCTTGTTCTTGAGGAGAAGACCGAAGATCAACAGGACCATTTCGAATACGGAGTCGTCGATCCAGAGGATCATTTGACGCAGCCCAACCGGTCGGGGTTAGGGACTAAAATCATCTTAGAAGATCGCAACGGAAAGCCTTTGGGCAAGTTGATTGTTGGTGCGAATCTCAAAGATGATCCGAGTGGGAAAAAGCGGTTCGTGAGGGTGCCGGGGCAGCCAAGTGTCTATGTTGTTGATTTTGATCCGAATGCGTTGGCCACTGATTTTGAAAGATGGGTCGACCCTAACTTGTTCCAACTCGCGAATGTTCCAGTTGAAGACATTCAGGTTACAGACTATCGACTATCGCCCAATCAAGGTGTCGAGTCCGAGGCGTTGAATTACCGGGCAACCTTAAATGTTGGCCAGAATGGGGGTACTTTGTCGAAGCTTGACCTTGCGAATGGAAAAGAGTGGAAGCCAAGTCAGATTTCTACGAAAATGCAGGGCCAGGCTCAGTCCGTTTTTCGACAACTGCCGACAATTAGTTTTTCTGGTGTCCTGCGGAAAAATAATGAGATGCAAAAATTGTTTGAGTCGCCAACTGCGGATTCGGATGCGACCGTTCTCAAATCATTGGAAAAATTTGGGTTTTACAAGGTCGGCTTTGCCAATGGCGTTTTTCAATTTAAGTCGTCAGGTGGAGAGGTTTCCGTAACGACGAAGGATGGTCTCAAGGTGACGATGTACATTGGAGGACTTGCCAATCGATCATCTGAGGAAGATTTGGAGCTAAGCTATTACGTTTTGTTTAATTCCGAGGTTGATGCATCCGTTTTTCCAGTGCCTCAGAATCCCAAGGGCGACGACGACTCTGAAGTGGATGAACAAGCCAACAAGGACTATCTGAAAAAGGTTGCGGATCGTACGAGTGCTCTCAAGGCGGCTAATCTACGTGCCGCCGCGTTCAATCGTTTGCGAGCGGAATGGGTTTATGTCGTTCCTGAGTCTGTGATCAATGGCGTCCGCCCAGATCTTGATTTTTCATCATTAAGACCATCGAATCCGGCAAGTGCGATTGGTGATTTACTAAAAGTCAAACCCCCGACGCCTCAAAAGTAAGAAACAACGGGGCCAAGATCTGTCGAATGAGAGCAGTCTAAATTTGCTCTAATAGGTTGGTTCTCAGCAGCCTGACGGCAATAGAGAGTAAGACAATCCCAAAGACTTTTCTTAACACCGATAGGCCCCCATGGCCTAATCGGCGCTCGATCCAGCCACAGGATTTTAGGACGCCGTAAACGATTGCAAGGTTGATGACGATGCCGGCCGTAATGCTCCACTGGCTGAATTCGGACTTGAGCGAGAGGATGGTTGTAAGGGTGCCCGCGCCGGCGATTAAAGGGAACGCGAGGGGCACGATAGAGGTCGTGTCTGTTTCATCAGGGTTTTGTTTGAATAAATGAACGCCGAGTACCATCTCGAGTCCTATCAACAAAATCACGATAGCGCCTGCGACTGCAAATGAGTTCACATCCGTACCAAGTAGGTGAAGGATAGAGTCCCCGATCACGAGAAACAGAAGCATTAATAGACCAGCAGCGAGCGTTGTTTTAACGGCCTGCAAACTACCTGCTCGGTTTTTAATATCGACGACGACCGGAAGGGATCCAAGGATGTCAATTACCGAAAATAAAACGAGTGAAACCGAAAGTACTTCTTTGAACATGATCATTAAATCCGCAAAATGGCAATGATTTGCCGGCCTATAAAAAAAGCCCGTGCTGATGAGCACGGGCTTTAGAATCGTTTGAATGTGTCGATCTCTAACGCAGTGCGCTCATGAATTGTTGATTTCGTCTAATACATAAAATATCGCAAATCGATTGGCTTACGTGCAGCATGTGTGCGCAGTAGGTCTCAACCTTGAAGCGGTTTTGACCGCTCTCCAAGTCATTTGAGAGTTTCGATTTGTGGGGGCTGTGTAAGTTCATGACGGAGACAGTCTACGGGCAAAGATTCAGTGGTCAACACCAAAAATTTTTAGTTTTTCAGATTTGCATGAAGGGGCTGAGATTAAACCGAAGGGGTTGTGAGTTGGTGATTTTCTGGAGTCTCAGTTTTCAGGGTTTGGTCCTTCAGATATTGGGTGTCTGGCTTGGTTTTGTTAAACTCGGAGGATGATCCACGAAACAAATTATTCGATTCGCACCTTTCACACGGACGGATTTGGTCACGTCAACAACAGTCGGCACTTAGAACTTCTGGAAGAGGCGCGGTGGCAATACGCGGAGTCAATTGGCTTGGTTGCAAAACTCGCCGAACGGAATCTAGGTTTTATCATCGTTGATCTGCGAATCCGATTTCGAATCCCTGTTTTCGAAGGTGAGCAGGTAAAGGTAACGACCTGTCTGAAAACACTTGGGTCGGCTAGTGGCGAGGTAGAACAGTTGATGTACAAGAACGATGAATCGAAAGTAGCCCTTAAATCGCTATTCCATTTCGTTCTGATTGATCGAGACAGCGGCGATTCAATTCCAATCGATGGCGGAATTAGAGAGCTGTTGACCGGAGTGATTGAGCTTTGATTTTGATTGCGAATACCGGGTGGACTTAGCAGGAGGAGCAGAACAGCGCGGCGAATTCGATGTTACTTTAATGCTTTTAGTTCGACCTTATGGATCCAGATTTCACTTAGAGAGGTTCTGGGTTTCTTTTTAGCCTTTGCGTCTCCCTTGCGCGGACCGGTGGTAAGCATCCTAATCTGTGAAGACATTGGTCGCTTCCATTTTTGAAAGGCAGGTTTGAGGTTTTCTTTTGTGTCCATGGGTTTTGCAGATACTTGACCATCATTGAATGGATATACTTCGAAGGTGCAATTGGCTTGCCTGGGGGGGCATTTCAATTCAATTTTCACAAATCCAGGATCATTTATGGTGATCTGTGATTTCTCATTTCCTACGACGGAGAATTTCGTTTTCTTATCTGTTGATTTATTTAGGTGAATTGAATAGGTCCCATTAGGACTATCACTGTTATCACGCTTCCAATAGCTTGAATTCGAATCGGGCATCAGCTGAAAGCGATAGGAGCCTGTGACCAATTTCGCGATGACCGTTAACTGCCAACCGTTCTCGTATAAACGGTCGAAATCATCCGCCGAAATGACTTGGTGAAAGTCAACTCCAGCAAACTCTTTATCTCCAGTCTTCCATACGGTAATCTTTGAGTTTTCGGCAGGCACCGGCTCGCTAAAGTCGGTGGGATTACCTTTATAAGTCCACTTTTGTTCTTCTGGGTCGAGTGCCTTTAGTGACTTGGAGTTGCTCCCATCAACCATGGTTGGGTCGGCGTAATAGCTGGCAATTAGTCTACCGTTTGAGGGGGCGGGTTGAGCCGAAGTATTTTTGAGGGCCTTACCCGAGGTCGATTTCTCTGGCGGCGTTTGGTTGAGGTTTAGGGGGTCGCCAAGTGATTCGTCGTCGTGGATCGTCTCAATTACGTTAGTGCGTCCGTAGTTAAGTTTGTCAAAGTCCTCACGCAGTTGTGGCGTCACAAAAATGTAGACACCAATCAGAACTCCGATCCCCATCAGTAGTGGGATGACCATTGCGACCAATGGGAAGACCCATTGCTTTTTTCGTTTACTAATTCGAGGGATTGGGTTTTCACCCGAATTATGTTTTTTTGATTCGCTGCCCGTGGAAATTGCTAGGTGAATTGACGGCTCGGAAGGCTCATTTTTCTTTGTGGATTTTTCTGATGCGGACAGGCGTTCTATTCGGCTGACTGCAGAATCGAAGCCGGCGATCTGTTTTTTCAGCTGGAGATCATATTTGGCTCGTTTTCCTCGATCGAGCAGGCAAATTCTAGCCGCTGAGATTTCATTCAAAATCCTCTGGGACAGTTCCACCTGGTCGCTTCCGGTCGCGATATCCTGAAGCAACTCGATGCGTTGAACGGAGTGCTGATCGATCAGCTTTTCTGAACTTTCGAAGCGTGTTAATCCCAGCAGTGCATAATGATCCAAGGGGCGTTCAGTACTCTGAATTCCCAGCCATGTTAAGTAAGGATCAAATTCAGTGGGCATATGATCAGTGGGTATATGATTATGTGTCAGAGATGGGCGAAGTGGCTTGAGTTCTTACAGCTTGCGGAGAGTCGCTAGTCAACGTCTAAATCGGAAAGGAAGTCGTCTAACTCGGACCCTTCGGCGGAAGAATTACTGGTATCGTTTAGGAAATCGAGTGCCGATTCTCCGGGGGCGGAGGTCGGTGATTGTTCTTCAAATACAAACATTTCTTCATCTGATGGAATGTCGATTTTACGATTAGTTTTTTGCTTTGTGACTTTTATTTCCGGGATAGGCGGTTTCTTGGAATCAGTCTCGAGATTATTTAAGCGAATTGCGGGGACAATTGCGGCTTTTGCTAGTGGTGGTTTCTGGTTGTTGAGTTGTGTCGCGGTCGCGACGGTTGGAGGAGCAAGTGGGGGAGGTGCGGTTGCTGAATTGTCATTCTCAGAAGATTCCTGGAAATCGAGTAAGTCAGCATCCGAGGCGAGTTTTTCTTTCCATGAGAGAATGTCTGCACGAGTCATGCCATCGGCACGGTTGATGGCCGTGTCAGCGCTGATGTTGAGATCGGGTATTTCAGCGACAACGTCGATTCTTCCCGAGCTAAGGTAATTAAAAGAAACGACAATTTCGGTTCCTTTTTTAATGTCGGGAGGCAAGTCCTGGACGATGCATTTACCAATCATTGTGGCCCCCTGCCCTGTGTCGGTCCCTCCCTCAATCACTCTTACGATGATTTGCGTTTGGCCATCTTTTGCCGTTCGGAATTTCCGGGAGGCTTTTGTGGGAAGGCTGTGATTTCGCGGGATGACTATTTTTCTTCTTTGCGTTTGGGTTTTTGAGTCAATTCCTAAAACACCAAGATCGTGGGAGTTGACATTTTTAATTGAAATACCGGTGCCGGCGTCCTGTCCGTATTTAAGAAGGATGTCTGCATAAATTGCCGCACCATGGGCAACACATTCATCTGGAGAGAGAGTACGATCGACTTTTAAGCCAGACATTTTTTCAAGCATTTTCGCGACCATGGGCATTCGAGTAGAGCCCCCCACGAGTAAGAGTTTGGTCACTGCCGACCAATCTGTTTTTGCATCGCGAAGCAAACGTTCAGTCGTGAGTTTTGTGCGCTCGAGTAGGTCTCGGGTTAAGTCCTCAAATTCCGCTCTGGTTATTTCGATTTTATAGCGTTCACCGTTGTGCTCAATCCGAATGATTGTTTGCGAGCGAGCCGACAGTGAGGCTTTGGCTCGAATGCACTGGTTCATCAACTTTTCTTTAAGCGAGTTATCATCTTCAAAGGAAATTTGATGCTTCGTTTCAAATTCCTTCATTGCAAAGTCAAAAATCCGATGATCCCAGTCAATGCCGCCGAGGTAGACATCGCCGGCGGTGCCGATGGTGTTGAAATGGGAGTTTTTGATTTCCATTAAGGTGACATCAAATGTTCCTCCACCAAGGTCGTAGACCAAGACTCGCTCGATCTTTTTCGCGGATCCTTGGGCATTCAGGAAACCTTGTTGCACACCGTAGGCCAATGCCGCAGCGGTTGGCTCGTTGATGATGTCAATTACGTCAATCCCGGCAAGCTCACCAGCATCCTGTGTGGCTTTGCGGCGTGGTTCATTAAAGTAGGCGGGCACAGTAATCACTGCTTTTTGAAATTCACCTAGCTTTAATTCGGCATCGCTTTTAAGACGATTCAAAATGAGGGATTGGATGACTTCGGGTGGAAGGAAGCAATCGCGGATTTTTTTGCGATAGCGAGCGCCCCCCATGTCTCGTTTAGCGTTTCTGGCAAGACGATCGGTGTCACTTTCACCAGCGATCGTCGCTTCGGTACCAACAATCACAGCGTCGTGGTCAAAAAAAACAGCACTTGGAGTTGTCAGTTCTCCTTCACTGTTGATTATCGTTAGGGGTCTGCCTTCACTATCGATATGAGCTACTGCTGAAAAAGTTGTCCCGAGGTCGATGCCGACGGATACTTCAGGTTTTTCCATAACTGCTTGTTCAGTGAAGGTTTGTTGGCCTGGTGAGAGCGATCATTGTAGACCCAAAAATTACAGATTCAAAGTAAAGTGTTGTACTTTATCTTCCGCATGATGCTGAACTGTAGAAAATAGGCTGAGTTTCCTACGGAAGGTCGGGTTGAAGGGAATCCCCGATGTAATTTTCAGGTGTTTCGCTGGAGCGTGGTACGATTCGGTTGGTTTTTTTGAAAACGGGTGCTGCCGGTGGGAGTCGGAAAGTTTCATTGCAATGATGAAAAAAAGCTGCAAATCAGTATCCACGCAAATGATGTGTTTGGGTCTAATGCGGTCGGTTGGCGTCAGTTCGGTTGGCTAGTGCTTTCCAATTTTAGTGCAGCTTAATTGACTTGAGATATCCGGAGGGTCTGCGAATTGGGTGACATTCGAACAATACGAAATCGGATTATCGCTGGATTATTTGTTTTAATGCCACTGTTTATCACGTTTGCGATTATCAAATGGCTTTACGACACGCTTTATTCCATTGCGTTGGGGCCGATTTCAAACCATTTAAAATCTCGTTGGTTACCGGGCGAAAATGAGACGTCATTTCTGCTTGACTCTCTATTCTCTTTAGCAGCATTCATCTTGATACTTGCCTTCTTGTTCGTTGCGGGAATGTTCTTTCGGTCTCGTATTCACCGTTCGATTGATTGGGTTTTGCTCAATGTTCCCGGAGTCAGATCTGTTTACTCCGCGGTAAATAATGTTTTCCAGGCGATCTCGAGTTCGCAAAATAGTTCTGAGAAATTCAAGCGAGTTGTTTTGGTCGAGTTTCCCCATCCGGGGATGAAAGCGCCGGCATTTGTAACCGGAGAAAGCACTGATGTTACTACGGGGCGAACTATCTTGTGTGTCTATGTGCCAACCACGCCAGTGCCAACTTCAGGCTATATGTTGATGGTTGAGCAAGAGGACGTGGTCGAACTAAATTGGGATCTAGAAGAGACTCTGCAAGCGATTGTATCGGGGGGCATCACTGTTCCGGAAACTGTGACCTACCAAACGGAAGTTAAGCAACCGTCGCTGTCTAATGGAATAAAATCGGATGAGTAATCGGGAGTATTTTTTCGATGGATTAATTGGTCCCACGCATAATTATGCTGGGCTCTCGTTTGGCAACATTGCGTCTAAGTTGCACGGTCAAGAGGTAGCCAATCCAAAGGCAGCCGCGATTCAGGGGCTCGCGAAAATGAAACGCGTGGCTGATTTGACAGGTCGGCAGTGCCTTCTTCCACCGCTTCGCCGCCCGCGTTTAGAGTTCCTAAGATCACTTGGCTTTAAAGGTTCGAATGCTGAGGTAATCGACCAAGCGTATCGATGCCGCCCTGAACTATTGGCGATTTGCTATTCAGCCTCTAGTATGTGGACAGCCAATGCCGCGACAGTTTCGCCCTCCGCCGATTGCGGTGACGGAAGACTTCATTTCACACCTGCTAACTTACAGAGCACGCTTCATCGATCGATGGAAGCTAAATCGACGGCGCGAAATTTGAGGGCAATATTCAACTCTGAAGAACTGTTTTGTGTCCATTCCCCCCTTCCAGCTCAAGGGTTGTTTGCCGATGAAGGGGCTGCAAATCACACTCGTTTTGTCGGTGCAGGACAGCGTGTCGGGCTTGAGTTTTTTGTGTTCGGCATGCCGTCAGGCAGTCCCGGGGCGGTGCCTCGCAAGTTTCCCGCCAGACAAACCCAGATGGCGAGTGAAGCCGTTGCTCGCCGGCACCAGCTGCAGTCTGATCAAGTTTGTTTCGGACAGCAAAATCCGGAAGTCATCGATGCGGGGGTTTTTCACAATGATGTGATTGCAGTTGGGCACGAAGATGTTTTACTATGCCATAGTCAGGCGTTTCTCAATCAACCGGAATTACTCAATCGCTTGAGCCTGCAATTTGAAAATTTAAGCGGGAGTTCACTGCGGGTTATCGAATTTTCCGAGTCTGAGTTGCCATTGCAAGATGCCGTTTCGAGTTATTTATTCAACAGCCAGTTGGTCACTCGAAAAGATGGTGGCATCACTTTGATTTGTCCCGTTGAGTGCGAGGAGAATCGAGCCGCAAAAGAGTGTATTGCAAAAGTCGTGGAGGGTAGGAATAGGATCGACGATGTTATTTTTCTAGACTTGCGACAATCAATGAATAATGGGGGTGGGCCGGCTTGCCTCCGTTTGAGAGTGGTTCTTGACGCTCGCCAGCAGGAGGCGATGCACGCCGGAGTGATTCTGACCGAGTCGCTTTACGGTAAGTTGACCGAGTGGGTTGGTCGCCATTATCGAGAAAGTCTATCACAGGAAGATCTTCGAGACCCTGGTTTGGTAGGTGAGACATGGGAAGCGATGGAGGAATTGTCAAAGATTCTTGATTTGCCTTCACAAGTTTTACTGAATCAGTCGTGACGATTTGACTCTGCCCTGCTTATACGTGAAGCTATTCCAGATTAACCGTGCATGAATTTATTTGTAATTCTTGTTTCCCAATGTTTTGAAATGAAGTCGTCCCTATGAATTCCAAGCCCAGCAATTCCTATTCGGATAATGGCAGGCAAAACGTTTACTGGACCAAAAGCCTTCAGATTGTGTTGTTTATCCTCACCATCTGGTTTGTCATTTCGCTCGGTTGCGGTGTGCTGTTTCGAGAGAAGTTGGATGCTTTGTTACCGCCAATGGGAGGTGCGCCGTTTGGGTTTTGGATGGCTCAGCAAGGGGCAATTATTGGATTTTTGCTCCTGCTGTTTCTCTATATGATCTTGATGAACTCTCTTGATCGCAAGTCTGGTTTTGATCAGGAGGATGAAGAATGAGCCAGGATTTATGGAATTACATTTTCATTGGTGGTTCTTTTGCCCTTTATATTGGAATCGCTGTTCGCTCTCGCGCAGCTACGACTAAGGAATATTATGTAGCCAGTGGCGGCGTCTCTCCTTTTGCGAATGGAATGGCCACGGCAGCAGATTGGATGTCGGCAGCGACTTTTATTTCGATGGCGGGAATTATTGCAGCCAGCGGCTACGATGCCTCTCGATTTCTGATGGGTTGGACTGGAGGGTTCGTTCTCCTGACGACACTGATTGTGCCCTACCTCCGCAAGTTTAACAAATTTACGGTAACGGATTTCTTAGGGGATCGGTTCTATTCGAATTTTGCGAGGGCGGTTGGCGTTGTTTGTGCAGTGTTTATTTGCATGACCTACATCATGGGGCAAATGCGCGGAGTCGGGCTCGTCTTTTCAAGACTGTTTGACATTGAAATATGGACTGGAGTGATCATCGGTGCGGGGATTGTATTCTTTTACGCCGGGCTCGGTGGAATGAAAGGAATCACATATACGCAGGTGGCTCAGTACTGCGTGATGGTGTTCGCTTATACGATTCCCGCGGTCTTCATTTCGATGGCATTGACTGGGAACGTGATCCCACAGTTTGGGTTGATCGGTAACTTTACGGAGGCGACCGGCGATACGGTGCCGTTATTGACTAAACTAAACCAGCTCAATACGGATCTTGGATTTCCTGATTACACCGTTGGGAAATTAGGAACCTTGGACATGTTCTGTATCACTGCCGCGTTGATGTGCGGGACAGCTGGGTTGCCGCACGTGATTGTCAGATTTTTTACTGTTAAGTCAGTCAAGGCTGTGCGTAAATCGGCCTGCTGGACCCTGTTGTTTATCGCGGTGATTTATCTGACTGCACCTGCGATCGGAGCGTTTGCGAGAACGAATCTAATTTTGGAAGTCCAGGGGACCTCTTACGCTGAAGCTCCAGACTGGTTTAAGAGTTGGGAAGACCGAGGCCTTATCGCGTGGGTGGATAAGAACGGGGATGGCGTAATGCAGCATAAAGCTGGTTCAGTATTTGCCGGCAAAAATGAAAAGCCGATTTACGCGGTGGCTGCCGAACGAGCTGCCAACGAGCCTCGCTTAACGACCAATAAATTGAGTGAAAATGCAAACGAAGTCTATTACGACCGAGATATTCTCGTAATGGCTAATCCGGAAATGGCGAAGTTGCCGATGTGGGTGATCGCGTTAGTGATGGCGGGTTGTGTTGCCGCAGCACTCTCGACAGCAGCGGGATTACTGTTGGTTTTATCAACTTCGATTTCGCACGACTTAATGAAAAAGATTGTAAATCCCGGGATGAGTGATTCTCAGGAAGTGATTTGGGCGCGCTCGGCGTCGTTTGGATTCTTAGCGATCGCGGCCTATTTTGGGATCAACCCGCCTGCTGAGTTTGTCGCCAAAACGGTTGCGTTTGCGTTTGGATTAGCTGCGTCTTCGTTCTTTCCGACTATTTTAATGGGAGTCTTCTCCAAACGAATGAATCGGGAGGGAGCGATTGCGGGCATGATCGCAGGAATCGGTTTGACGCTGGGGTATATCATCTATTTCCAGTTCATCGTCGACCACCAAGATTATTGGTTCGGGATTTCGCCGGAGGGAATTGGGTTCATCGGAATGCTGGTCAATTTCTCCGTGGCAACGCTGGTCTCCTGCGTCACTCCACCTCCTCCGGCTTCGGTCGTAGAGATGGTGGAAGAAATCCGTTTGCCGCGAAAAGCAGGTTCGGCAACCCACTAAGTCTGAGCTGAGAATTAATCGAATGCAAACCTTGAATCGCGGCGTTGATTCGTCGCGTTCTCGGTCATTCGTTGCTGTCGCAGATGTATTCCCGCCAACTGTCGAGTTGTTCATCTGTGAGGCTGTTGGGGCGTTGGATTTCGTAGCGGAACGCTTTTTGGGTAGAGCCGCCGACTTTGACTTTAATTTTTAACCGTCCGTTCTCTTCGTAAGCGAATCGAACTTCAATCAGTGTGCCAACCTCAAGAGTGTCGGGCAAATCCCAGATGGCACAGCGGCCTAACTGAGAGCAATCTTCCGGTGTGTTGTTTTCCCCTTCCACGATTTGAACCAAAATTGACTCTTGGTTTTTGCGATGCGTTTTAAAAACGCGGCGGGCGACAACGGGTAAGGGAGTGTTGCGAGGAATGAGCGGCACGACCTTGGCGATTCCAGTTTCCACTTCATTCGCAACCACCCCGAGAGTATGTGAGTTGACGTTTTTAATTTCGCTTGGGGCAAAGGCGTTGGAGTGCCGGTTCGACAGCATCGCCGCCCGCAAAGCAGCTCCGTGTGCAACGGCCTCATCGGGTGAGAGTGTAGTGTCAGGTTGCTGCCCTGAGAGCGAGGTTAGCATTTCTCGCACGGCTGGCATTCTGGTCGATCCTCCAACAAGGATAACTTTATCGATATCAGTCCACGCCAGTTTCGCCGCCTTAAGCGTTTGTCGCACTGTAAAATCAGTTCGGTCGAGTAGATCCAGTGTCATGTCTTCGAACATATCCCGGGAAATGTCAGTTTTGATCGAGGAGCTTCCAAAAACGCACTCGACGCTGGCTTTTGAGCGAGAGGACAGAGTTTCTTTGGCGTCCTTGCAGTCTCGAAGTAGTTTGCCCAGCGCCGTTGAATCCTCGGTTGGATCAATGCCGTAGTTGTCCTTAAAGTTTTTAGCAACATGGTCAATCAACCTTTGGTCCCAATCCTGACCGCCAAGACGCATGTCTCCATCGGTTGCAATGGTGCGAAATCGATTGACGCCGACTTCCATAACGGTCACGTCAAACGTACCGCCGCCGAGATCGTAAACCAACACATTGATGGGCTCGGCGACTTTCCCTGAAAGATCAATCCAGCCTGCTTGGTAGCCGTAGGCGACTGCCGCCGCAGTCGGTTCATTGATAATGTCGAGAACCTTGAGGCCTCCGATGAAGCCAGAGTCCTGTGTTGATTTTCGGCGAACTTCATCGAAATATGCCGGGACTGTGATGACGGCTTCGTCAAAATCCCCGGCCACACGAGCGGCATCTCGTTTCAGTTTATTAAGAATCCAACCTTGAAGTGCTTCGGGAGGGTAACGCCGATCTCCAAAAACTTTGTCGTAGACCTGGTTTCCAATTTGGCGTTTGGGACAGTCGGCAATTTTCTCTAATTCAGTTGCTTTCGCCTTTGCGGCTTCACGACCAACAATCACTTCATCTTCGTCGAACAGAATGACACTTGGCGTTAATAGATCGCCTTCGGCATTAGGGATGGTCTCTGGCCGCCCGACGTCATTCACATGGGCGATGACGCTAAAGGTGGTACCAAGGTCGATGCCGATGGCGGGTTTAATTGGTGTGTCGTTCATTAAGATATTTTCGCTCAAATATTTGGTCTTGAGTTATCTTCTCGTTATTTTGATCGGCCAAGCTCGACTAGCCAAGCCAGTTAAATCCGATTGAGGTGAGTTGATCGCATAATAAAGTTTGAAAACAGGCCATTGTTGACAAGTATAGAGCGCAGTTGTGAAGGCTTGCGGGTTACCGAAAGTAATCACGATTTTTGGTTGATGTGGATTGCGAAAGGTCTATGGCGCGCAGGATTTTCTTTCATTTTTCTTTCGCCAATAATCCGATACTCTTGATACGCATGGATGGTGTGTAAGTACTCAAGGAGGGATCTTAATTTACCCTGTTGAGGAGAGATCCATGTCACTCGAAAGTCTAAATACAGTTATCGCTCTTGGATTTTTTACCGTCTGGCTGATGGTCGGGCAGTTTTCATTCATCAAGAGTTAGCGGGCAGGTTGCCCGACGATTCCACTGTTTGCATTATTGCACACGTTCCTGATCACCGATTGTGTCTAGTTCTGCGCTATTGAATTGCCTGCGGGGACTCGGTCAAGGCTGCACTGTGCCCCGAACTCGATTTTGAATCGTCTAAGGTCGTGTAGTCAGTGGCAAACGATACATCTTTGGATTTTTAGCGATGCTAAAAACTGATTGAGAAGAGGTGCCCGTAGTCGCCGGACGAGGGTTGGTGTATCCTGAGAGAATGAAGGATAGCGGCGAAAATCCAACCAAAGACTCCGCCTGGAGTGATTCAAAAGATGAGCAATCTGCGACTGAAGTCTTGCAGCCGAATAGCGGTGCGCGTGTAGCGAAATCCGATCTGGACTATTTGTCAATTTCAAGGCCAGTCGGGCAATATTCGGTTAAACGAAAAACTGTTTTGCCAATTTGCTTGTTTTTTGCGACTTGCCTATCAACGTTTTGGGTGGGAGTTTCTCTCTGGAACCCTAATTTTTTCGAGCCGTTTTATCGGGCGATTTCGAGTCCGGGTGCTCAACAAGGGAGCCTTTTAGAAATTCGCCAGATGTTGCTGGCTAATTGGGATACGGGCCTGACCTACATGCTGTGCGTCATGCTGATCTTGTTGATGCATGAAATGGGGCATTTTATTGCAACGTTGATCTATCGAGTGCCGGCGTCCTATCCATTTTTTTTACCGTTCCCTGCTAATCCGATTGGAACGCTTGGTGCCGTAATTGGAATGCAGGGTGCTCTAGCAGATCGAAAACAGATATTTGATATTGGAATTGCCGGGCCGTTGGCAGGTTTGGTGGCTGCTGTGCCAATTGCGTATTTTGGCGTCGGCCAGCTTGATTTAACGGCTCAACCTTACGGTGGATTCGGGTTTCGCTTGCCGGTACTCCTTGATTGGTTCGCGAAGGTGACCGAAGTTCCCGGTTACGAGACAGGCGATGTGGTTTGGATGAGTCAGCTGAACCCCCTGTTTGTTGCTGGTTGGGTTGGCATGCTAATCACTGGGCTGAACATGATGCCGATTGGCCAGTTGGACGGTGGGCACATTACATACACTTTGTTTGGTAAGAAAGCACATTGGATAGCTCAGGCAACGATTGTCTTTGCGATCGCCTACATGGTTTACCACAATAATTTTATGTTGATATTAATGGTGGTTTTATTGTTGTTGATGGGGCCAAACCACCCGCCCACCCGGGACGATAAAGTGGCGATCGGGCCGTTTCGTTACGGTTTGGGGTTGGCTTCTTTGACGATCCCGTTTCTTTGTTTTCCTCCGCAAATATTTAAAATTACGTTTTGAGTAAAAGCATTGAAGTAAAAGCATTGAAGTAAAAGCATCAAGCGGTAAAAACAATCAAATACTTAAAACATATCGAGTGTGAGTGACACTGTCGGGGCGGGCGGCACGGTGAAATTGGTGTCGGTATGACTGCGGTTCAAATTGCTCTCCGTCCGCATTGGTCGCGGTGGAACCTTCATTCTGATCTTAAGTAGATGCAATCTCCCGCTTTTCCGCGAAGGAAATGGTTGCAACGTTCGGTTTGTCTGGCACAATATAGGGGCGATCGGTGAGCGATAATCACCTTTCGCTTGTTGCAATGGCTGGTTCGTTTCTGAATGCCTGCAACTCACCATTGAACCTATTCGACTCACCCATTTCAAAGACGATAAACTATGGCAAATCCAGCTTTTCACTCTAGCATTGAAGGTGCTCAGCACGGCCCTAAAGGACTTGATGATTTCCTTGCTTTTGCAAAAGATTCAGGCGCTGCGGGAGCTCAACCTTCCAACTACATGCTCGAAGCGTCCGAGGACGGGACTAGTTTTAAAACTGCCCAGGAGATACGAGACGCCTTTGAGAAAAATGGCCTCAAGCTAGACGGTATTTCCGCTCACTGCCCATTTTGGGTGCACACCAGTGCCTGGACTGGAACCAAGTCGGGGCATCCATTTATTCACGGCCCGAATCAAAATTTATCTCCGGACGAGTTGGAGGTTTGGTATGAAACATACTGCCTTAAATTGATGGACCTTTGCGCTGAACTAGGTGTTAAGATCCTGCCGATGTTTTGGGGCGTTGCGTTTGGTTGGGAGCTTTCAACTGGTTATCCGTGGGGGTTTTGGGCTGGGCCGGGGTTTGATTTAGTTGAGGCCGGCAAAGAGAGATTTGTTGACAAGACTGCGAAATTACGAGCCCATGCTAATAGTCTTGGGATTTACCTCGCACATGAAATTCATCCGGGCACTGCCGCGATGTGTGCGGATGAATTCAACATGCTCGTTGATATTTGTGATGGCGATCAATGTCTTGCCGTCAATGCGGATCCCTCCCATTGTTGGGAAGGCGAAGACTGGGAGTCAAGGTTCCTTAAAGTTGGGCCTCGGGTTTATGGGTGTCATGTTAAGAATTTTACTATTCACAAAGGTGTGCCGCTGAGAAAAATGGAATCTGACTGGCACAATCGTGCGATGCAATTTACAGATCTTGCTACGGGAGATTTGAATATGACTCGCTATGCGGAGGTAATGCTGCGGATTGGCTATGCCAAGCGTTACTGTGAAGTCATGGGCACCGAAACTGCACCTTTAGTCGTAGAAGCTGAAAGTAATTATCGCGACGGCGATGCAACGAGTGCGGATGGGATTGCCTGGGTGCGAGACAACCTTTGTTTTCCGGTTGCCGAGGGATCATTCGAAGACGCAATGGGCGCCTAACGAATCCATTTAAAAAGGATCTTCATCGGCTTTCAGGGTCGATTGAATTTTTTGGAAAATTACAGCGGCGGGTAGTTAAAGCTACCTGCCGCTTTTTGTTGAGGGGGCAAATTGTTGGGAGGTAGAAGGAAGCTGTATTTCCTTCTCCATCAAAATCCTGATAATGGGAGTGGTGCGGTGTTTCTATCAAGCGTTTAGTAAAGCCAAATGAATGAATGCAACTTCAGATTTAATCAATGTCCGGCGAGATGGGGCGTGTGGGACAATCGTTCTCAATCGACCGGAGCGAAAGAACGCTCTTTCAAGAGAGGTCGTTCAACAGCTTAGTGAAGCATTGGAAGATTTTCATGGCGAGCGATCTGTGCGAGCGGTGATCTTGACGGGAAGCGGAGATTCTTTTTGTGCGGGAACCGACCTTAGCCAATTGAAGGAAACTGCAGAGTCGAAGAATGCCTTGGAGTTGTGGCATCAAGACTCCCGCGCGTTCCTCGAGTTGATTGAAAAGATGCTTCGCTTTCCTAAACCCATCATTGCTTCGGTAAATGGTTGGGCGCTTGGCAGTGGTGTTTCATTGGTGCTGGCATCTGACATCGTTGTCGGCGGGGGCAGTTCCCGTTTGGGGATGCCGGAGGCTTTGCGCGGTCTTAATCCGGGGATAACAACGCCCTTGATGAGTTTTCGCATCGGAACAGCGGCTGCTTCGAAAGTGCTGTATTCGGGAGTTCCGGTGACCGCTGATGATTCGTTGCGTCTTGGGTTGTATCAAGAAGTGGTTGAAGATTCTTTGGTGTGGGCAAGGTGTTTTGAGATTGCCGGTGCTTGCGCCGCTGGTGCTCGAGAGTCTCATCAAATGACCAAGCAATTGCTTAATGAAACGATCGGCGAAAATCTATTTACGCAACTGAGTATTGGTACCGCGAATATGGCAGCGGCTCGAACCACTCCGGCGGCGACCGAAGGCATTGCTGCGTTCCTCGAAAAGCGGGATCCGCAGTGGGATTAGCTGAAGGTGGAGGAAGGCGATTTTAAAATCGAAGCTATTGGATCGAAGCTATTGGATCGAAGCTATTGGATCGAAGCTATTGGATCGAAGCTATTGGATCGATTTCAATAGTTCATACGAATAGATGCCTGCACTGTGGCCGTCAGAGAATTGGATGTTGTAGGCGTAGTTTCCGACGGGGCTCATTGCCACAATGTCCAGTGGCATAGTTTCCTGGAGTGACAGAACCGGCAGAATGTTGCTCAGTTTTTTTTCGCCAGCAGCCGATTCATGGGCCGGTTCCATTCGTTTTTCGGTGCAATGGGCGCAACGGCAATTGTCGCGGAGTTTTCGAAATGGAATCGTCTGTTCCGTAGAGTCGCTCCATTGGATGAGCAGTTCGCGGTTTTCAGTTTTTTCAAGTCGAACGGGTTGCAGTTCGTCTGGAGATTGAGATGCCATGGAAGCGTCGTTGGAAATAGGTTGGTAGTGGGGCGTTAAAGCCTTGAAAGGATTCAGCCTTATGAGGGTCAGCTTTATGTGGATCCGACTGAGAGTTGCTTGATAACCTCGATGAGGCGGTCGATTTCCTTGGAGGTGTTGTAGTGAACCAGCCCAATTCGCACCATGCCCTCGGGCTCAAAGCCCATTCTTTCACTGAATTCCAGTGCGTAGTAGTTTCCGTTCCAAACATAGATTCCGTTTTGACTGAGTCGGCTTGCCAGTTCCGCTGGCGGGATGTTTCGATGTCTGATGGAGAAGGTAGGAAACCGTTCGTCCAGTCGGGCTAAATCGGTGATGCCGTAAATCTCAACCTCTTCAATTTCCGAGAGGCCTTCGATCAATTTCTGCGAAAGGGTCTGCTCGTATTCAACAATGGCGGAGAACGCTGAGATCAATGCATCGCGTCGATTTGCATTCTGAGCAGCACCGGTTTTTTTTCCAATCTCAGCGATATAGTCAACGCAAGCCATGCCGGCAGCGATCGATTCGTGTGACTGCGTACCGGTCATCCAGCGAGTTGGCAGGCGATTGTCTGCCGGGCGGACTTTGAACGGCTGTAACTCTTCCAAGAGTTCACGCCGCCCCCAAAGCATGCCGAGGTGCGGACCAAAAAATTTATAGTCAGAACAGGCGAGGAAGTCGCAATCCCAATCAGCCACATCGATGAGACCGTGCGGTCCATAATGCACGGCATCAAGATAAACTTTGGCGTCGACTTGGTGTGCCATTTCTGCCACGCGTTTGACGGGGTTGATCCCTCCAGTTGCATTGGAAGCACAGCCAACAGCGACCAGTCGAGTTCTTTCATTTAGCTTGTTACCGAGGTCCTCCATATCGAGCGTATAGTCGTGAGGGTTGAAGCCAACGAAGTGGACTTTGGCTCCGGCTTCCTCTGCGGCAAGAACCCAGGGTGATATGTTCGCGTCATGGTCGAGGGAGGTGACAATGATTTCGTCACCCGATTTCCAGGTTTTTGAAAGCGCTCGGGAGAATGAGAAAGTCAGCGAGGTCATGTTTTGCCCAAAGGCGACTTCATCACCGTCGGTTGCCCCCACGAATTCCGCATGGGCCTGATGACATTTGTGAAGTAATTCATCACTCTCGACACTTGTTGTAAAGTGTCCGCCATGGTTAGCGTTACAGTGAAGTAGATAGTGAGACATCGCGTCGGCAACGCACTGCGGAACCTGGGTTCCCGCGGGGCCATCAAAATAAATTACTGATTGGTCATTCTGCTCGCGGAGAAGTGCTGGGAATTGTGCTCGGCAAGCGTCGATTAGTTGAGAGTCAAATTTCATCTTTGGTCTATAAACCTTTTACCTTTGGCTTCGAAACGGGGTAACGTTCCTGCTGGAACGCATTCAACTTCAACTCGCAAACCAAGCTGGATTTGTAATTCGGCACGGACTCGTTCCGGGGATTCGAGTTGGTCTTCAATTTCAATCTTTAATTGATCCATCGACTCTTGTTTAAATGTCGTGAGTCGATATTCAACGATCTCAGGGAAGCCACGTAAAATCTTCTCGACGGAAGTTGGGAAAACATTCACACCACGAATGATCATCATATCGTCGGTCCGTCCCAGAACTCCTCCTTGGAGAAGGACAAAGTTGCAGTTCCCGGAACTATCCCACTGAGGGCGCACCAGGTCTCCGGTTCGGTAGCGGATCACGGGGCTGCCAATCCGTCCGAGGCAGGTGAGGACTAGCTCAGAGAGTTCGCCTTCGGTCGCGGGTTTCCCGGTTGCGAGTGAGATAAATTCGGCAGCAAACTCGGCTTCGTTGACGTAGATGCCAGTTCCTTCGGCGTTGGCGTAACCCCACGGGCCAACTTCGCTGGCGCCGCTATGGTCGATCACTTTGGCATCCCATGACGATTCCATTCGCTGGCGGATGCTGGGGATGGAGCCTCCCGGTTCACCGGCGACGATGATCTTTTTAACGGACGAGGAAGTCAAATCAATTTCATTTTGCTGAGCGACTTCAGCCATGTGGAGCGCGTAACTGGGAGTGCAAAAAATGATAGTCGCTTCGATTGAGCGAATCAGTTCAATCCTCGCGATCGTTGATAGAGAGCCAGTGGGAGCGATCATCGCACCTCGCTCCACTGCCGCATCAAAGGCACTCCAAAAACCAATGAAGGGGCCAAAGCTAAAGGCCATGACGACGCGATCGCTGGAAGCCAGTGCAGCGGAATCGAGGACATACTGCCATGTTTCCATCCACCAGTCCCAGTCGTTGGCGGTGTCCAAGACAATCAGTGGGCGGCCGCGGGTACCGGAGGTTCGGTGAAAACGGCAGTACTGGTCGAGCGGGAAAGTTAAATTAGCAGCAAAGCCAGCTTCGTTTTCCGGGTCCAGTAGCTCTTCTTTGTGCGTAAAAGGGAGTTGGTGGAGTTCGTCCATCGAGGTGATGGGGGAATTATTGGCTTGCAGCTTTGATTGATAGAAACGGTTGCCTGGGAGAATCGCTTCGAGGACTTGGTTCAGGCGTTTCACCTGATAGGTTTTCAATTGACCGCGATCCCAAGATTCTATTGCTCGTCGTTGGGCCTGCGTTGTTCGGTGATAGTCGATATTTGACATGCAAAAATGATAAACGCGGCGGCGGTCAGCGTAAATCGGGCGATCTCAAAATGCTGATTTTAAGACTTACATAGAATCGGTCAGGTGGCTCAAGTAAAGGAACGAGTTACACTGAATGGGAATTCCTTTAAAATTAAGAGTTCGAGGCACAGCCTCGGTTTTTCAAACGGTTGATTGGAGAAAAATGCCATTTTACCCGCAGCACATTAAAGCGGCCCGACTCCAGCTTCAAAAAAATGACCCCGTGATGAAGCGAATCATTAAATTGGTTGGTCCGTTTCATGCGAAAACGAAACGAGATCGCTTCGGAACACTTGTCAGCTCCATTGTTTCCCAGCAAATATCAGTGGCCGCTGCTCGAACCATTAATAACCGTTTGCTGGAGGCGACGAGCGGTTCGATTGCGAGCCCTAAGTTTACGCCCGAAGGAATTTTGAAATTCGATGTGGATGGATTGCGGGAATTAGGGGTTTCTCGTCAAAAGGCATCGTATGTCCTGGACCTTGCAGGGAAAGTCCATTCTGGAGTTGTTGAGCTTGAAGGCTTACAGCGTGAGTCTGATGACGAAGTCATTGAAGTCTTGACTCAAGTAAAAGGGATTGGGATCTGGACGGCTCAAATGTTTTTGATGTTTTCGTTGGGGCGGTTAGATATTTTCCCTTGCGATGACTTAGGAATAAAAAACGCGATCGCCAAGCGCTACGAGCTTGGTGAGCTTCCAAGTAAGTCGAAAATGTTGGAAATTTCCACTCCTTGGCGGCCGTACTCGACCGTAGCCTGTTGGTATTTATGGCAGAGTCTAGATTTGGAAGACGGTTGATTTTTCAGGGGATTGGCGTCGCGGGGCAGTATTTAAGGGGTTCGTGCGGGTTGTTTGCGTCCGTTTCGGAGGGGGGCAAACCAGTTGGATGGCTGGGGGGTGTGGGGAGATAGCGTGTTTTGGGGGCAAAGAAAGGAGCCAACGCTCAGTTTTCTGATGCTTGGGGAGGTTTTTTGCCAAAGAAAGAACCAAAACACTAAAAACTGATTGCCTGGGCCAAAACTGCCGAGTTGAAGATGTTTCAGCGTTAATAATCAGTTTTCACGGGGAAAAGCGTTGATTTGGTCGCTTGTTTACAGGATCCGATTGAAGCTAGGCTCACCTTCAAGGCGATAAATTGGTGTGACCTAGGAAAATAACGAATTACAGCCAGATTGGCCCTTGTGATAATTGCCACTAAATTCCTATACTGGTGGGCTTTAAACAAGATGAATAAGAGCGAGTAGAACTTCGATGAAAGTCCGCGCTAGCGTTAAGCGAATTTGCGAGAATTGTAAGGTTGTTCGGCGTAAAGGCCGAGTATACGTAATCTGCACTAATCCACGCCATAAACAGCGTCAGGGTTAGATTTTTGCAATGCAATCAAATGGTTGGTTGTAAGAGCAATAAGGGTTTCAATGGATGGAACCTTTACTTAATGGATTGAAAATTTAGCCTTAATTGCGCCCGGATGGGTCGTAAACGGGTAAGGATCGTTCGGAAGAGAATTTCCGATCGACAAAGTGAGTCGCTGCAAAATGTTGTGGTGCTCAACTAAGCGAACAAAAGACAGTAGAATTTATTAAATCGAACATTTATGTAGTCGACCTGCGTTCAGGTCCGTTGGAGAAATCGTATGCCGCGTTTGTTGGGTGTTGACATTCCGAATGACAGAAAAGCTGTTATTTCGCTTACCTATTTGTACGGTGTTGGCAATCAGACTGCTCGTGACTTATGTCACAAAGCAGGAATTGATCAGGATAAACGTGCGCGTGATTTAACCGATGAAGAAATCGGTCGAATCGCAACGATCCTCGAGCGTGATTACACGGTTGAGGGTCCTCTGCGGCGTCTAGTTCAACAAAACATTGGTCGACTTCGTGACATTCGATGTTACCGGGGTATTCGCCACCGAGTTGGATTGCCAGTTCGTGGTCAGCGCACCAAGACGAATGCTCGGACGAGAAAAGGTCCTAAGAAGACGGTTGCTGGAAAGAAGGGCGTCAAGGATCTCAAGTAATCCTTGGTGTTTGTTGATTGACCTCGAGCCCTGGCTCCGTGGTTTGATCGCGACCTGCAAGTTCAACATAAAGAAAAATTCAACACAGTAAATCGCGTCAGTTGGCGCGGCATGAAAGCGGAGAAAGCAAGCAGTGGCAAAGACAAAAAAACGTCGAGTTCGCCGTAACGTTACTTACGGTATTGCTCACATTCAGGCGACATTCAACAACACGACCGTGACCATTACTGACACCAAAGGGGAAACGCTTTGCTGGGCCAGTGCTGGAACGTGTGGTTTCAAGGGTAGTCGTAAGAGTACTCCATTTGCTGGGCAGAGTGCTGCTCAGCAGGCAGCTGACAAAGCTCTGAAATTTGGGGTTAAGGAAGTTGATGTCCGCGTTAAGGGGCCTGGAAGCGGGCGAGAAAGTGCGATCACAGCGCTGCAAGCCGCTGGTTTGAACATCAAGTCGATTGAGGACTGCACTCCAATTCCTCACAACGGTTGCCGTCCACGGAAGAAGAGACGCGTATAGTCTGGTCGATTTCGCTGGCGTGGTTAGCCTGCGAATGCCTCGGGTTAGATGTTGCTCAATGGGCGAACACTGGGTCGAGGCAAACAAACTTTCAGCATATTCAATTCACAGAAATTACAATCTCGAATACGAGTGATTCAAGATTGACCTTTAACGGAGATCCTCAATGCACGTTCGTTGGCGCGGTTTGGAATTACCAAGCGTTGTAGATTGCGATCGTAAGACTCTTACAAACACTTACGGAAAGTTCATGGCTGAACCTTTCGAGCGGGGATTTGGAACGACGATCGGTAACAGTCTTCGCCGCGTATTGCTTTCGAGCCTCGAAGGCAGTGCGATTACGCAATTGAAAATTCGAGGTGCGAACCATGAGTTTTCCTCGATTCCCGGCGTTCTCGAGGACGTTACGGACATCGTGTTGAATGTTAAATCGTTGATTGTCAAAAATCACACCGATCAGATGAAAGTCATCACGATCGAGAAGAGCACAGCTGGCCCAATCACCGGTGCTGATATCCAGACCGGTGGTGATGTTGAAATTATCAACTTTGATCACACTTTGGTGACTCTCACAGATGATGTTCCGTTTATGATGGAGATGGTCGTTGAGAACGGTCGTGGTTATGTTCCAGCGACGGAGCACAGCGGTCGGGATCACGAAGTCGGGATTATTCCAATCGATGCGGTTTACAGTCCAGTGACTCGCGTTCGCTACGATGTTGAAGAGACTCGTGTTGGTCAGAAAACCAACTACGATAAGTTGACATTGGAAGTTTGGACCAACGGATCGATTCATCCTGAGATGGCTGTTGTTGAGGCGGCAAAGATTACGCGTAAGCACCTTAATCCGTTTGTTCAGTATTCGGAATTGGGAGCCCAAGTTCATTCGCAGCCACGCAGCAAGGGTGGTATTGATGCGGCTTTGGAAGCAAAGTTGAACATGCCAATTTCAGAACTGCGATTTTCAGTTCGAGCTAGTAACTGTCTGGAGTATGCCGGCATTGGTGTAGTGCGAGATTTGGTTCAGCGAAACGAAGACCAGTTGATGGAAATACGGAATTTTGGTGAGACAACGCTGGTGGAAGTCCGTCAGTTGTTGAGTGAGTTGGGGCTTCATTTAGGAATGAAAGTTCCTCCTGCACCACAGATTTCATAGACGATAACTCAAACGGCTTGTCGCATTTTGACAGGTCACGTTTACAGCGAGAGCATTGATTGAGTCTCTGGCTGAAAAGCAATAATAGAACAATTTGACAACAGACCTTTTGGTGTACCAATGAGACATAAGAAAAAGGGAAGACGCTTGGGGCGATCTTCCAGTCATCGCAAAGCAATGCTGCGAAACCTCGCGACTGGCTTGTTTTTAACCGAACGAGACGAGTCGTATTACGAAGGTTTGACCATGGCTGATGGTAAATCCGTTGTGAATCCTCCACGTTTTAAGGGGCGAGTCGTAACGACAATCCAAAAGGCGAAAGAGGTTAAACCGCTCGTTGAGAAGTGCATCACAATTGCTAAAAATTCGATTCCTCACGAAGAGGCAGCCGAAGAATTTGCAACGGATGCCGAACGAAATACGGAAGCCTGGAGGCAGTGGCGCGAGAGCGAGAAATGGCAAAAATGGGTTGCCGCAATTGCTCCAGCGGTTACCGCTCGGCGTCGTGTATTTGCAATGCTGCGTGACAAAGAAGCAGTTGAGATCCTTTTCGATGACGTCGCCCATCGCTTCGTCGATCGTCCCGGTGGTTACACCCGCGTTCTTCGGTTGGCGGAACCACGATTAGGTGATGCTGGAACTCAAGCAATTCTTGAGTTCGTGGGCGTCCACGATCGCGTTTCTCAAGTCAGTCAAAAGCCAGCTTTTGTTGACGACGACGCCGAAGTCGAAGAGGACACGACGGCTGAAGCTGAGGCACCGGCTGACGAAGAAGTTGTCGCCGAAGGTGGTGAAGCTGAATCGACAACCAGCGAAGAAGAGTAAAATACGATTACAATTTTAAAGCCCGCTGTTTAAATCACAGCGGGCTTTTTTTATGTCCGTCGCAAAGGATCTCAACTGCTTCTTTGT
>Ga0214481_100193_pt1 | contig 31476 bp, 20 predicted proteins | sample M1_20Mar14CPVII9_4_FD_165057 | JGI IMG/M metagenome (GOLD analysis project Ga0214481, IMG submission 165057) | Marine eukaryotic communities from Monterey Bay, California, United States - M1_20Mar14CPVII9sort6BwellG10 | ecosystem: Environmental > Aquatic > Marine > Unclassified | place: USA...
ACCTTAAGAAGGATGTTTACGCCTCGGCCTTTTCCTTCATCATATACATAACCGATACTGCTGCCCGATGAAAGAGGGAGCAAATAGACAGATGCCATAATAGGAAAGACCAATGCACACATTGTGTGAAATCCGACAAGCTCAGTTATAAGTGTGTTAGTTTTTGCAGAGGAGAAGTGTTTGATGAGTGATGAGTACCTAAGTTGATCTAAGATCTAAATTTTTTCACAGCCAAAGAATGAGGGTGAAGTAGGGCGAAGGGCTTGGGTAAGATAAGAATGTAATACGGGCTACGCACATCAAAGATAATTCGTATACCGAACAGTGTAGCAGCATATTGATGTTATTATATTAATCCTCCGCCGCCGCCCTCAAAAAAGTAGAGTACGATGAGTTCATCGATGGTGCATCAAAATCAAAATGATGGTGTATGTGATGATGTGAACGATATGTTACAAAATATGAACACCGGTGACAATAATAATGCTTCGGTATGTGCTAATTGTGGCAAGGAAGGTAGTAGTGACGAGATCAAAAACACATGCAACAAATGTAAGCAAGTGAAGTATTGCAATGCCGCATGCAAAAAGAAGCACCGACACAAACACAAAAAAGATTGTGAGGAACATGTTAGACTTGCTACTGAGCGTGCTGCAGAGTTACATAATGAAGAATTATTTAAACAGCCACCACCGCAAAATGAAGATTGTCCCATTTGTTTCCTGCGGTTGCCAACACTTCGTACAGGAAGGAAATATCAGACATGCTGCGGAAAAAGGATATGCAGTGGATGCAGTTTTGCACCTGTCTATGATAACCAAGGGAATGTGGTTGCTAAGAAAGTTTGTGCATTCTGTAGAACTCCAACACCTAAATCAATCAAGGAAGCAGTAGAAAGGGAAAAGAAACGTGTGGACCTGGGAGATCCTATAGCCATACACAATCTAGGAAACTACTATCGCAAGGGGATGCACGGTTTTCGACAAGATCATGTCAAGGCATTAGAACAATACCATCGAGCAGCAGAACTTGGTGACGCGGGGGCTTATTCCAATATTGGTTATTGTTATATGTATGGTGAAGGGGTAGAAGTTGACCAGGAGAAAGCTAATCATTACTTTGAACTAGCAGCCATTTCAGGAGACAACACAGCAAGGTTCAATCTAGGTAATGCCGAGTTGAATGGGGACAATATGGATAGAGCATTGAAACACCATATGATTGCAATTCGGGGAGGTTTTAGTGAGTCTTTAAAGGTGGTCAAAGAGATGTACACAAATGGTGATGCAACAAAAGAAGATTATACCGAAGCATTACGTACATATCAAGAATACTTGGGCGAGATTGAGAGTGCCCAGAGGGATAAAGCTGCTGCAGCCTATGCTCAGTACTGTTACTATGAATTGGGAGCATAGTCCACAGACTATTGCATACAATAGTTAGATTTAAGGGAAGCGGTATATGTCTTGCTGTGGGAAAGAGATATGTGGTGGATGCTTTTATGCGCCTGTCTATGACCACCATGGCAATGCCGTTGATACTCAAAAGTGTTCGTTTTACAGGGTTCCGTGTCCAACTACAGACGAAGAGATACGTAGAAGGGAAAAGAAAAGAGTTGAGTTAGGTGATCCCAGAGCAGTCTTCAATCTAGGGTGTGACTATATGAATGGTACAAATGGATATCGACAAGATTATCAAGGTATTAGAACTCTTTCATCGGGCAGCAGTATCGGTTATGTATATGATGAAGGAAAAGGCCGAGGCGTAAACATCCTTCTTAAGGTACAATTTAGGTGTCTTGGAATATCGAATTGCCAATATGAATAGAGCACTATCCACGCTGCAATCAGACATTCTAAATCATTATATCAGATCAAAGATATGTTCTCAGATGGACATTCAAAAAAAGTAGATTATACAAAAGCTTTACAATCTTATCAAAAGTACTAGGGTGAGATTAAGAGTGATCAGAGAGATAAAGCTGCTGCGGCTGATGAGGAATATCGTTACTATTAAGTATAAAGCTAAGTAGTTACAGTAGAATCTATCTTGCAGTAGGCACGTACTAGCCGCCTTCCTTTGGTTGACAGAAACAGAAACTCTCCCCTCATAGGTTAATTAGATACTTGTTATCATTCACTCTTAAAAAAGAATTATTTGCCTCTTTATCTATCTATCTTCCATATCTCCATGTTCAACTCTAGGATACCCTCTCTATGGTTCCAACTGAACACGTCTCTTGGTATGCCCATCTCTATTCTTCCGTCTACTGCTACTGCTGCTACTGCTCGAGACCTCACGATGACGATAAGATGATGACGAACCATGGTAACGTGTGGCAGACTTGCTACTCCTACTGCCACTTCTCTTCTTCTTGCTCATATCATACAAGTCGTCAACACCAGTCGGACTCTTACTAGACGACATTGACTGAACACTTGAACCGCTCTTCTTCTTGTCCTTCCTCTTAATCTTCATGCCATTCTTATATTTAGGGGCAGTGGTAACAGTGTCAGGGGAAGAAGAAGAGCTTCCCTTCTTCCTCTCATCATGATGGCCATCTCTCGCAACACCATCATACTGTTCATCAAACAAATCATGTAATACATCCCTCATCCTATCCACCATTCCATTATCATACAAATCAAAATCTACCAATTTGAATAGGGTTTCATAATATACATCCTTCTCTTTACTTGTAAAGCGTTGCTTATTGGAAGAGTCTAATAGTTCAATTGAGTTTAGTATAGCTGCAAATGCCACTGTCGATGGTTGTGATAATGTGGATGTATAGTAGGATGTAATTGATAGTTCAATTTGTATTTTGGTAAAGTCTATAATTGATTGAATTTGTTTTGATATCTTCTCTTCTTTCTCTTTTCTATCTACTGCTTTTGCTCTTCTACTGCTGCCGAGTCTCTTGGGCTTGTTGAGACGATGTACCTGATACAACACCTTATTCAACAATGCAACACCATAACAAGCAATACTATACGAGGTAGCATCCATTATATTCCAATGCAATACATTCAATATAACTAATTCCATATGAATTATCTCTTTTGTGGTATAATTATTGTGTGATAGATTTGACAATGTTTTGGCATCTATATCTCTCCTCTTAGACGATGTGGAGCCTCCTCCAAATGTGGTAGAGGAAGAAGTAGTGGAAGAGAGTTGTTTAATTGCAATAAATAATGATGATAATGAAACTAGTTGATATATCGTTGCATCATTGTATGCTTGTAATATAATCTTCTTGTGTTCTCTCTTTACATTGTGTTCTCTCTTTACATTATTTACATGTGCCGCCTCTCTTTCCTCAGAGGAGGAAGAAGGTAGAGATGACATGAATCGATCAACATATGACATACTCAATGAAACACATTCACGTGATATATTGAGATAATCTACACAATTATTTAACCATGATACTATTTTCGATCGTGAGGATGTTGTTATCTTGCTGGTATGTCTATTATGCGATGCCGATCGAGATGTTGACGATGAGCGAGATGAATGTCCTCTGCTACTACTACCATGAGTAGAATGTCCATGATGTAAATAATCATAACATTGATATTGGATCTTACTTTCATTATCTAACATTATATTTAATTGAGTAGTTATATCAATGGTTGATAGATGAAATAATGACGATAGATCGGCGTCGTCGACAGAATCCTTGACATTGTTTGTGGGTATCTTTGAGGATGAGCGAGTGATGTAGCCAGTCATGATTTATATGTTGAATTTGATATGTTGATATGTTTTAGCTATCGTTCAGATATTATGGTAAAGGATGGGCTCTTCCAGCCGACGATATCATTTTGATTTGCAAGTTTGGCCTCATGTCATATTCAACCAACAAGCCCCTAACCCAGCCCTCATAGCTCGAATTTAGCTCAGCCCAGCATAGAAAAAATTATGCTTGTAGCATTGTAGAGCTTGTAGTACTATTAAATATACTCGTCTCTAATATGCCAATAAGATGCAAAGGTGGTATGGATATGGTCCGTGAGTTGAATGATATTACATTCAATAATGTTAGCCGCTGCTCTCTTCTTTCTCTTCCAACCACACCACCACCAAAAAGATATGACAACAACAACAACAACAACAACAACAACAATAACAATAACAACACAACAACAACACCTTATTTGATATCCATCTAAGGATGAATGACTGACTGACTGACTGACGTTTTGCAATAACATAGTATGAATTAGACATGTACACTACACATCGATTGCTCTCTTATGTGACGATAGTCATTGGAGGGTTGTGCCTGCCTTGGAAACTTATCGTCGACGGCTATGAGAGAAGATGATATTGATATGGGATAATGATTATAATGATTACTCCGTTGTTGTTGAGGATGATGCAGCAGCTTTTCACCCACCATCTCAATACCAACACCATATATGAATCCTCGTCATGTGCCCTTTGGATTTACGAGAATCAAGTAGTGGACCTTAGCTGAGTTACAACATCTGAAAATGAAAGTAGAATAGCACTAGCTGTGGGTAAGGAGTCTTTGTGACCCTTCTCTTTAACGGTGCACAATCTTCTAAACCAATATACTCAGGTCAAACCTAAACACTATGTACATTATGTCTATTGCCGAAAGAGTTTACTCTTCCATCTTCTTCTCTTCAGCAGTGGCAGCATTATCATCTTCATCCTTTCTAAATCGTCTAAAACCACCTCGGAAGAAGGCTGCTGCTGTACTCTCCCCGGCAACCTTCCTTTCGCTACTTGATCTATTCAATCTCCCGCTTCCATCAGTTAGGAGTTCATCACAAGCAAACTCTACAGGTACATGAGGTGATTGATTATCTGTCTTCTCTCCTCCAGCTGCGATGATCAAGGCGGCATTGAACTCTTCATAGTTGTCAAGCATGAGTAAATGACTGGCATTCTTCACTCCATATACCGATACTCTTGGCGGTGGACTACTACTATTGCCATTTCTCTGTTCTTCTTCCCATTCCATTCTCTTCTTATGACATAATAACTGTGTATCCAATCCACCACGATAACTCATCCAATCATTCTGTCCGTATATCATATGAACTTCCATCTCTTTACCATCAGCTTGTTTCAAATGTGGTATACGATATAATAATGGAATCTTGGCAAATGCACCAGACGTTAGGATCTCATTTAAACAACATTCTCCAGAACCGGGCAGCATACTATTCTGATATAGATATTCACTTAGATGTTTTCGTTCTTCTTCACATGTTATTGCTGGCAATCGATTCAGGACATATCCATCTACTAATGCTTTTGATCTTGAACTGGGTAAACTTCGAAGGAAAGCTCCGGGTGTAATACCTTTATCAAATAGATATCGAGCAGTCTTAATCATATACCGAACATAAAATGGTAATGTATTTATTCTATTCATATCTTCAGGTTGCTTCTCGGGCACACCTACTGGGGAAAGTAGAATTAGCTTCTCAACATGATGAGGGTACTTCTCAGCGTATGCCACGCTTAAATAACCCCCCATAGAATGACCAGCAAGAGTTAGCTTTGGTAGATTGTGATGTTTACGCCAACTTTCTAATGATTCTACAAAGAATGATTCAGCGGTTGTTACTTGCTGCTTTGTTATTGAGTCAGTATTAGACGAATCATCACCACTACTTTCATCTTCTACGGTACTATCTGTTAATAGCTCAAACTTAGGACGAGAGCTACGACCCCATCCCAACATGTCCAATGCATATACACTGCTAAAATGTGATGATAAACCCATTAAATTCCGATAGAAGTAGAGACTTCCATTTGCATACCCATGCAGCAGTACCAAAGGAGCAGGCTTGTCTGTAGAGACAGCAGATTCTAATTGTTTATTGATCACCTTGACTCCATGCAGCGAATACTTACTACACTCATCTTTGTCCGTATCATGTACCTGACAATTTATTGCATCATCTTTAATCACCTGTGGTACATTAATAGGTGTGTCAAACAGAGTAAAGTGATGATTCTTTTCATCATAATTAGGATGTGAGTTTGCAAATCTTGTCTTTGCATATTGCAATAGTTGATGCTCAGCCTCGATGAATGATGATAGTCTATCGGCTAGTTGGGTGTTGGTAAAGAAGGAGAACATAATTTTGAGTTGTTTATTTGTAAATTGTTTTAGTTGTAGGTTTGCAATAGAGGAGGAGATTGAGTTCATCAATATATTCTATCTACATTATATATAATAATTCTGTGCTAAACTCTATATTATCGAGCACGACAGCATTCATCGTCATCAATCGTCAACTCGTCGTCATTCGATTTACACTCACTCTCATAAAAGGATACCGTCATACTCTCATATTTTTTGCTGAAAGCCATCGAATGATCATGGTACAACCAACTGCTACTATGCCCTCCCAATCCAACGGAATTGATATCCGCGATGCGCTATCCATCCTATCATCACGTGCAAAATCAGGTGGTGATTCATCTGAAATCAAATCATCCTCCGACGTACCCTCCGAGCTACGAAACATGGGTCAACAAATTGACATTGTAAATGAAATGGAGTTTGCTAAACCAAATGCTTTGGGATGTGATTGTATTCGACCTGATACCAATGGCGATGGTGATATACCAGCAGCAGCGGCGGCAGCATTAAGTGAAGAAGAAGCGAAGAAACACACTGCAATGAAGGCTGAACGTGAAAAACGTACTAAAGAAATACAAAATAAATTATCATCAATGAATGTTGGTGATTTATTAGGTATGATATTCACAGCACAGGGTGAACGGGTTGCTACATATAAGTTATTTGATGAGTAAGTTTGTTTATATATGTTTTATGTATTTGGGGTCAGGGTTTATAGCGGTACATCTTACATCTTATGCACATATGATATGCACACATCTTATGCACTTTTCTATAGTGGTCTATCAACCATACTACTATCAGGTAACATAACAACCTATCCAACACTATGTGCAAAGATAACAGCCTCATTCTCAGTATTAAGTGATACAATTAATGCAGTAAAGTCTATATTACAATCCAATAACAGAACAGATATAACAAAAGTTATTACACAATTACAAAAGTATGAAGGTGAAAAGTTAAATATGACAGCGGCATTGCATTTGGAAAAGTTAAGATTGCGTAATTCGGAAGTTGATAAGGCTATATCAATTGGTGGTGGTAGTAATGACAGTGGCAAGGAACAAGAAGGGCATGATGATAAGACTGCACAACTATTAAGAGATGGGATACAAACGTTGGAAGGTAAAATATCAAAAGTTATTGAATCTATTAATGAAGTGTTGGAGGAATTACGTTGTATTGCCGTGGATGAATCTGAATAGAGCTTGTTTCTGTGGCAGAATAGATGACCCAACTAAGCTGAGTTTAGTGACCTAGTTTTACTTTCTAATTATTCTGACTCTATTGAGTCATCCTCATCAGAATCTACCGCTAGTCTTCTCATGGCTGCGGCTTTCTCGGGATACAACTCCCCCATCAATTCATCTAATGCTCCACCTTTAGCATGAGTACCTCCAATACTTAAAGCCCGAAGTTCATTTATATTGTTCAGAATGATGGGATTGTCAACTTTGCCATAGCCAATTATTTCATCTCCCATCTTTACTCGCTTGAACATAATATCGAATATTTGTATTAGGTAATCTTTGTCACCCTCTCCTTCTTCGACCCACCAATATATGCCCTTTACTATGTCATCCAAAAAGTACTGCTCAGGGCGGTATTGATGGCCTTCATAAATCATCTGCCATTCACGTATATTCCCTGCACATAGTAGGGCAATGAAATGTTCCACAATATCTTCTGAACTAGAATCAACTATCCCCCAATAACAATCTTCAGTTGTTTTTGCACCAAGGCATATCAGTTTCCAAAGCATTTCAAGCCCGTCATCACAATGGAAGTCATCAAGACACATGATTTCCAATGCAGTACGACATTCAGTTTTAATAGTTTTCCACCCACCACGACCAGGACGTATCTTGATCTGATGATCTATGGGACATCTTTGATTTAGTAGATAAGGGTGGGTTTTGATATCATTCTCTAGTTTCAATAGATCAGGAGGAGAAGTACTGAAGCAGTTGCAGCCAATCAGCCGCTGAAAGAAACTTTTTACCACTTTATCACGTTTACTTGGAGCTGCCTTTCTTTTCCCAAAGAAGAGATCAGGTGACAAAACTTGATTACTAAAGGGTTTAAAGGATGAGATGACTGAACTCCCTTTTGTAGGCGACACAACATTAGCAGGCGTCTTTTTGTCTTTGACAGCACCAGTGGTTGATGTATATGTAGCATTAACAATCTTCTTCGTATTGGTGGCAGGGGTAGCTTTCTTCTTCTTAGCAGATGATACGGATGAGTTGATCCAGATCAGTTTTGTACGAAGTAACCTAAAAACTTCTATAGTAAACTTCCCCACGGCGCTCTTGAGTAAAGCTAATCCCTCCCGAAATGAAGTAAATGTTTTGTTGTTGATTGAATGAAATACCATTCCAACCTTTAGTTCAGAATGTCGAAAAAGGCTATCTTTATCAATAGATGTAACCAAGATAAGATGACTGGCTCCTTTTACCTCTGCAATATCTAGGCCTAACATGGAATCTTTGAATGGTTTAAAGACTGTAATACTGATTGTATTATTGTTGATGACTGTATTGTTGTTATTGATGATGCCTGTGTCAATTACAGCAGCTGCAGCGGTGCCAGGAGAAATAGCAATAGCAACGGATCCATTCTTCTCATTAGCAGGCTGATCATGATGTCCACCGTCTCTGTTGAGGCTCTGCACAGATGATTGCTTGCTTTTGTTACCGCTAACTTTTAACCTCTTAACCTGACGAGAGGTCAGCTTATCGACAATTCTCGATTGGTGTAAGCAAACCTTTCTTCCAAGATTTGTGTCCCATCTTATCCACACACGTTCACTCCCCTCTTTCTCATCGTTATTAGCTTCCTCATCTAAATAGGCAAGATATGTTTCAGCATTTACATTATCACTATCACGTGCCCATATCATTAGATCATTCCGTCGTATAAACCTCTTCCGCTTTGGCTTGGTGATTGGTGATTTTGTATTGCCATAATCCTCATCGTCTGTCGTTTCTTCTTCTCTCTTTACTGTTGCTGATATAACTGGCGAAGGTACACGATCTGACGCTTGTCTCTTTGCAGTCCGATCATCTTTGTGAAAGAATGTTAATATATCAATACAGTACACAACTTATAATCAAATGCAAACTATCAGTGATAATTACTAACCTTCGTTATCATCGTCTGTATCCTCCTCTTTGACTCTAGCCCAATCAACCGTATCTTCTACAGCGTATTGCAAAATACAAAACGATGATGGTAAGGGTAGGATGTTAATTTCATTGTCAGCATTCATAATAGTAAAGTACACATGTAATACACAAGATAACATTGACACAAACACTAACACTTACTCGATGAGCCATCACTTGTCTCCTCCTTAACTTTTGAAGATTGGAGCCTGCGTGCACTGTCTACTACATCCTTCCATTCTATATCCGTATCATCATCTTCCGTTTTCATGCCACTTTATGATCTGCTGCCGTCTCCATTGCATACATTAGGTTTGCACGCCATCTGCTACGCTTGCGTGCCTCCCTCATTCACTTAATAATACGTTTGCTCGCCATGAATATTATCGGCACTCTCCTTTATGAGTGTGGAGAAGAGCGTGTATCTCGCTGTGTTAGTAGTAGTCAACTAGGTTTATGTTCTCTAATAGTATGCGCATAGAATTGACCTGTCATTGATTTTCTTGAGGTGCGTTATATCAGCAAACACAAGACTGAGTTAAGGTGCATCAACATAACTTGTGTGCATCAGCTCCAAAGAAGTAGTTATCTAATGCAAAAATGCTGATTGCATCTGGGGAGGTATTACACTGTTATTGGTAGTAATTGAAATTTGCAACGTGGTATTGCAAATACATAAAGACACATATCACAATACTACAATTAGTTATTAGTCTACAGAGATATAAGAGATGTCGGATACAAAAATAAATGGCTTGTGTGATAATCTTGAGGACTGCAAACTTGATGTTACTAAGAAGAAGATTAGTGACGAAGAACTTTTTAAACAACCTCCACCAGAAGAAGATTGTCCGATATGTTTGATAAAGTTGCCAACATTGAACACAGGGTGCACATATATGCCATGTTGTGGAAAAGTTATTTGTAGTGGATGCTGTTATGCACCCGTATTTGATCACCTAGGCAATGAAGTTGATAATGAAAAGTGTGCTTTTTGTAGAACTGAATACCCAAGTACAACAGAGGAGATGATTAAAAGGATAAAGGAAAGAACGGAGGCGAATGATCCAATGGCAATTTATCGCATGGGGATTTACTATCGTGATGGCATTTGTGGATTGGCACAAGATCATACCAAGGCATTAGAACTATTCCATCGAGCAGCAGAACTAGGTCATGCGGATGCTTATTCCAAAATTGGTTATGCACATGATGGCGGAGGTGTGGAAGTCGACGAAAAGAAAGCCATTTATTATTATGAACTAGCTGCTATTAGAGGTAGCACATCAGCAAGGTTCAATCTTGGCATTAGTGAGATTGATGCAGGCAATATGAAGAGAGCACTGAATCACTGGATGATTGCAGTACGGAGTGGAAGTAGTAAATCATTGGAGATTATTAAAGAGTTATACTCAGATGGATATGCAACTAAAGAAGACTACACAAAAGCATTACGATCATATCAAGCATACCTAAGTGAAATCAAAAGTGATCAGAGGGATAAAGCTGCTGTTGCTCGTGAAAAACGTTACTATTAGGAATACATCAATATATCAGCACAATGATTGCAATATACACGGAGATATTTGGTAGGGTAGCATAATATTAAATTGTACCATTATATACTTCTGTCTCATTCCCATTCATTATCCTTCCCCGTGTGTGACTTGTTACTAGGACTTGTTAATCGCCTCTCCTTATTCTTCGAAAGATTACATGCTTACATCTATATGGGGATTGTAAAATGCAGAGAATGATCAGAACATAAACAAAAAGAAGTTCAATAAGAATATGTCGAGTATGAAATCTCACCACAAACATGGCACAATGGAAACATCTAATGGTGTGGCTATTCCGAAGAAGAAGTAAATCTACTAGCATACCAAGTTACGCACCGCTGTATACAGATTGCCTGCACCCTTGCACAGCCCACAACCACAGGCTTGAGTAATGTCCATAGTGCTTGTGTAAACATCTTCATACCCATAGCTCCCCTGTAAAATAGATATGCACAATTTGAGATACACTACAACTTAAACAAATTAAACTAATACCAATCATACACACATAACTTACCCTGGCAGGAAAGTAACAAGGTACCACATCAACGCCATCAATTGCAATGCACTAGCCGCCAAAACCAATATATATCCCTGCGCACCACCAACAGTAAATGTTAAGTACAATGTCATTACCATACTACCAACATACAAAACAGTAAAATGTATCCTATCATAAGCTATCATACTTTGTAAATGTTCATACGGTCCCTTTAATATAGCAAATGAACTCATGAATGTTATACTACCACAGGTGAAACTTAATGCAAACTTTTGTGGTCGAATTGTTAACATTGGTATACCCACGAAGAAACCTAATGCAAAGAATACAGCTGATAGTAGTAGACATATACAGAATACTTGAAATCGTTGTTGATAATTCATACCCATAACTCGTTGGGGTAGTTGTGACTCAAGTGATGAACGCATGGATGCTAAACTAACATTAACACCACCCATTAATGATTGTGATTCGATATCATCTCCGTTTTTATCTGGATTCGTACTATTGTTGTTTCCAGTTGTTGTAGATGACGAAAAGAGTGAGCCAAGAGAATCACCCAAACCTCCTCCTGACGATGCTGAAGGGTTCCAAGACGCGGACATTTTGATTATTATGTATCTTTTAGTATCCCAAGTATCGGTTATATAAATACCAAACGGTGCTTATTTATCTTTTAGTATATCCCAAGTATATCTTGGTATAGCTGGGTATTGGTTGGCGTTATATTTATAATACCAAACACTTATTTGTGACGGTTGACAGCAGTTATTGCAGAATGCAGCAGTAGTTGTTAAGAAGTTTGTGTGTATAACTAGAGGCTAAAAGCTGGGCGCTAAAATCAGATCTCTATTAACAATCCAGTCTATTAATAGTATATCTCCTAAGTATTCGGTGTATCGGTGCAGTATAAACCTAGAGCAAATACATTGCATAAGTGACATAATAATAATGTTGTTGCCACTAGCAATAAAGGTTTTGACCTAAATAATTTAGGTGAAAGTCGGGATTCAAGTTTTTTTTGTTTGGTTTGTTGATAGGGTTTTCTAAAAATATATTTGTGTATTTTCGGCATTCTATAGAGCAAGAAATATATAAAAAATACACAAAAATACACGTATTTTGAACCGTATTTGACTAAAATATACGTATTTAGTACGTATTTGAGGGGCTTACGGTATTTACAGTATCCTTTTGTACGTATAGTTTACGGCAGGTATGAAATGTGCTTGTCGAGATGTGCTTGTTGTGTGCTTGTTGGGTTATGAGCTTAACATAAAACAAGCACATATAAGCAACTCCTAATATGCTATATCTCTGCGGTCTATTTGAAGAATGGTATCGTTTTAACCATAGAATGCTCGTCTAATATATGTATTCTATTACTGCCGAACATATTTTGGCATGATATGCTATGTTGAAGATGATATGATATGTATCAGGACAGGATACTTTTTCACATCACAATCACCGGAGATACCCGATATTGTTTGTCTATGGCGCCATGAATATGGCTACAATCACCATGATATTCGGTACTGTACTAGTTTATAACACTGTGAAAGGATAGTATGTGTGGCCTAACGTTGATACCCGATATGTTGATATGCTAGAGCATATCGCATATCATCTCAACAACTGCCCTATTTTAGATCTATCTTATGGAGTCAAACACTCACAATATAGTGACACTTGCGATCTACCGAGTTGATAAATGAAATCTACGTTAAATTCTACCTTAGTAAGTGTATCATCAATATATCATAAGGTATATTTATCATTTCACAACTCCATCTTGATGTCGACACAACAAAAACATACGGTCAACTTTCGGTACAAATATCTTTATTCACAGTAAGAATCGCTCCATATCGACTTCACCAATGGAAAGAGCGTCTAATTCTGATGTAGATAGGATACGATCACTTCCTATTTATCATTATTCTATGCATAGGAGACGATGGCGACAACATGTTACTAAACTTTTTTGTGCTTGTTTTGACATTTCTATTACTGCCCTTTCATTACTGCCACAAGCACAAATCGTATGCTTGTTAGGTTATGAGCACACAAAACAAGCACAACAAGCACAAAACTTCAACAAGCACATTTCATATTTCTCATAGTTTACGTAGGGTGTATTTTATATATGTGTTAACCATTCACATAAGACATAATTTCACATGAACCATCCACTCTACTCTTATTATATCTTCTTTATATAGAGAGTATGAACAATTCAAAACTTGGTGGAATGAAGAAATACAGTATTCTCGCAATGAGGGCGTCACATTGATAGTAGTAGATCACAAGAGAGGTGGGACAGAGTATGTATGGAAGAATTTACTAACTAAACTTGAAGAAGAGGAGTTTGATACCGGAGAGGAAATGAAGGTAAAGTTTACCACCTTGAATCACTTGTTAGAAACAGTTACTACGGGTAAATTACCATTAGATATGTGGGGTGATACAATTGAGAGAGGACCAAGAGCATCTATCTTTTACAAGGATATAATGTTTGTGATTCCAAACGATAATGATTACACAATTGATAATGATTTCATTACGAGTAATGGTGGATTGATATTGAATGATCAGTTAAATGAAAGTATGAGGGAAGAAGATGATGTTGTATCTAGACCTTTGTACATTGTGTCGGATGAGACTGAGCAACAGGCAATCACATACTGCAACAATAGCCCGCTTTTGCTAGATTTTGCTAAGCGAAATGGTTACGTGTTGGTCAATTCAATATGGGCAAAAGCATGTGTAGATTCAAATGAAAAGTGGAGTGTAAAAGATTATTCACTTTATTTTCAACCATGGAAGTCGCCAGTGCAGAATTTGTGTTCACATGACGGAACCAAATTTGTCATTTCAGTGTCTGGATTTGCAGAAGATGAACTCCAAATTGTCAAATTGTGGCTTGAGAGGCTTGGAGCCATATATACTGAAGATCTCTCAAGACAAAATACACATTTCATTATAAGATACCAAACTCCAGAATACAAGGAGGCGCATGCTTTGGGATCATGCCATGTTGTGTCATTTGGGTGGCTTGAGAGTGTTATTGAAAATGGCTACCATAATGGGATGGAAAACAAGTTTCATCAAATACCGATTAGAATTACAGTTGGAGATAGCTCAAATGGTGAGGAGGTAGACGTATTTCTATTAGAAACGGATCCAATGTCAAAGATCTTTGAAGCATATGCCAAACATAAAGGAGGCCACGTATTACAATACCTTTTTCGTTGGGGGTATCACACTATCAATCCTTCTTCATCGCCAAAGACGCTTGGAATGACAAATGGTGCTATAATTAGTGCGGAGGTAAATAAAGATGTATTGAAAGTCACAGTTCTGGACACGTCGGGAAGGGATATAGATCTCTTTATTAATCGAAGGACAACTCGACTTTCGGAAGTATTTCAAGAGTATGCCGAGAAGAGAGGATATGAACTATCAAATTGTGAGTTTTACTTCAAAGGCGAGAAGATCCAAGACCATACTCGCAAAACATTTGCTTTAGGGTTGATTGGTAGTACTATTATTATCAAGATGCGTCCCGTTGATGTCGGGAGGGTGCCAGTTAATATAAGGATTCGAGATACCGATGGTAAGGAAACATTGATCAGGGTTAAGAAGAGGACTCGGGTAGAGAAGATCTTTCAATCGTATGCAGATTTGGAAGATGTTTCACTATCAAGTTTAGTCTTTTACTTGGATGGGGAGAAGATTGATGACTATACTGCAACTCCTATTACATTGGAATTTGAGGACGATGACCTAATTGATGTTCGTATTGTCGACAACAGATCATCCAGCCCGAGTTATTGGAGGAAGTAGAAGATACTAACACTCGTAAACTGCATATAAATGACTAGCCAATCTCTAAGTTATACTACTATCAATCGACTGATTTGTATTGTTTACACTTGCATTTGTCATACTCGATGCATGATTCCTAGCAGCCAACTCTCTTGCCTCCCGGGCCTTTACTGCCGGTGCCTTCCTATCACTACTACTTCCATTGGCAATGAATAGCAATGGTGCACATCTTAAGCAGAGTCTAACTTTCACCAACTCTCTCTTCTTCATTTGTTGTTCGACATATACAAAATCTACCTCATAATCATGTAACCCTATTCCATACGGGAGGGCTTCTAACCGTACTACTTCATTCTTCTCTTGTTCCTTAAGAGAATAGCTCTGGTGCTTCCTTTTCTTCTTCTTCTGTTCGGGTTGCATTTGATTCATCATTTGTTGTTGACAGGATTGCAAATATGCCTCTAAGGTGGTACTTTCTGCCGGTAGCAGTACACCCAGCGGCACCTTTCCGCCATTTTCTGGAACTGCAATACCCATGTGTCTCTTTACAGCTGATGCATATGCCTCCCGATCTTGAGCATTATCCTTGCTTGTTGCTGCTGATATTTTTTTGGAAGATAAACTACCTTTATTGCACATTAAATTGCCACAAGATCTAAAACCTCGTCCATCTGCAACTTCTTTCTCGGTACGCCATCGTAATCCAATCTTACCAATATCTAATACACGAGATAAGTCTGCCAAAACATATTCTTTATAAAGGTGAGCGTGATAGTTTTGCACCATTCTCTCTTGCCAATTTGATCCATACTTTTGATTGTTCGTATCACCATTATTATCATCAGATGGTAATACAAACTGAAAATGGGCACGCAGTTGTTCCCAATCAGATGGTGCCGCATGAGCAGGAGTTAGTGTTGTTGATGTTTTTGTATTGCTGTGCCTCTTCTTATCATTATGTCTTCTTCTCTTCCTCTTTCTTTTCTGGCTAATAGATCGTCTATCATCTTCTGACAATGATGTAGAAGAAAAGGATGATACTGAAGAGCCCGCCATGGTTATACTCTGTTATACTATGGCTGTGGCTGATTACTGATTAAGGTCGATTGTCATAAGTTAATACACTCTTAGGGTTTTCTAAAAATACACAATGAAAATTGCCAAAATACACAATAAAATACACCCTACGTAAACTATACGTACAAAAGGATACTGTAAATACCGTAAGCCCCTCAAATACGTACTAAATACGTATATTTTAGTCAAATACGGTTCAAAATACGTGTATTTTTGTGTATTTTTTATATATTTCTTGCTCTATAGTCACCCCTGTACACGGGGGTAACTACTTGTCTCTTTCTGGACGTAGTACCTCTATAGTATGCCGAAAATACACAAATATATTTTTAGAAAACCCTATACACTCTAGCAGTCGAGGCCGATTCAGCTAAAATTATAAAGATTTGCTTTCGGAACCGACCTTAGACATAAAGAGATTCTGTCTTGCCATCGTACGTGATATCTAACATACCTATAACAGTTAGTAATTTATGCAATCATATGTTGCCATAGTTCAAACAAACAACCTATATAACACATACAACATAATACTACAATCATACATTTATTTTCATTACCGAGTACATTTTAATATATGAACATGAGCTGCCTACTTGATAACGATGATATGCTACACTCTTTATTAGATGTAGAGGCGATTGCCAATACTGACAACAATAACAAAAACAACAATACAAATGAAGTAGACAATAAGGCTGATGATAATGATAATGAGGAGACTTTCGTCAATATCAAGGCCCAATGGAGAGACATCATTGGATTCTTTATCTTTGGTTTTCTTGCTGATGCACTTCCGGGTTACTTCTTCTCCGCAACAATAATAAGTACCTTTAATAACAATCCGGCTGCTATGATGTTAAGTGCAAGTGTGGGTGGATTGATTGGTGCGTTAGGGGCTGCCACCTTGCTATTTAAACGCTTCTCCGCAGAGATAAGGATTGTTTTATGTGCATTGACCCAACTAATAGGCTTGCTTTTGTCATGGCTGTTGCCATATCCCGCAAGTGTAGCAGGACTTGCAATCCTAACAGTTGGGTTTGTTGGTATGCTGGCAACTGTTCTGCCATTGACATCATACAAGCCTCATGCAGTAACAAGAGCTTATCAATTCGGGTTCAGTGGATCCCCCATCTTGGGGATTGCCTTAATCGAACTCGGTTCAGCCATTGGCATGTCAATAAACGAGTTGTATGGCGTGGTAATTTGTGTACCATTAATACTTTGCATCATCTTCTTTCTTATTATTGATCGGTCAACATTTAAACAAACGGTCACGGGTAGCAGTATCAATACCGAAGACAACTCCAACAAGGATGAGAAGACACCTGTTTCATTAGTGGGTGCATGTAAGGAGATTGTATGGGCTTATTGGTTAGTGTATTCACTCGCCTTTGCTCTTCATTATTTCTACCTGGAGTCGGTACAGCAATACTTTTATTCCTCAAGTAGTTCATATGCTAACCTTGAGCCTACTAAATCGACGGCCAACAACATTATATTGGTGACACACATATTTGTATTTTTGATTGGTTCTCTTGCCGGGCTGATTCCTCGACTTTCACAAGCCAATCGGTTGGTTCTTTGGGTGCCAATGATAGTTATATTGGCTTTGTTGACCACATTATTACTTGGTCTGCATGGATACTTCCCTCCCATTGGTATTATCGGAACGTATATTATTGGAGTAGTTTATACGGGATGCTTCTATTACATCCAGCTCTTCACTCCACTGATTATGAGAAACGATACAAAACTAACAAAGAGATATATCGAGGTTCAGATACAAACCTTGGTAGTAATTAATCAGGTTGCTAGTGTGTCGATATCAATTCTGTCAGTCTTCTGGGCAAGTCGGGCCGTCCATGATACGTGCAGAGAGAATTATGAAGATGTCTATGATGGGGTATCCTGTACATATTGAGATATGGGAAAGTAAGGGACATAAAATCCATAACATAATGACATAAACTATCTCTATTCATTATCATTGTCTCCTGATGGTACAGCGGCCGAACCTTCTATATCGCTTGCATCCCCTTTACCACTCTCAGAAGGAGCACCAGCACCTCCTCTTGTTCTAGCCCTGGCCATTCTATCTCTAAGTTTATCATACCGCGCTTGATCTTTCTTTGAAACAGATGGTAATACATGCTCGAATGCATATTGAAAGTGATGTGCAGTGATTTGTAATGGTGCTGCCTCCTCTTTCTTGTTATCATTATCGTTATCATCCATACTAGTATCACTAGCAGTGCCTGACTTCTTAGTCCGACTAAGTACGCCATCACGAAGGACTGCCAGACCTGCTTCTCTCAACAGTGCAGCACAATCAGCACCACTGAATCCAGAAGCGTGTGGATTATGGGCGATGGCATGCAAGTCAACATCAGAACCAAGCTTGACAGTCTTGCTAAGGGCACAAAGGATAGAATGTCGATCATCTGGGGAAGGGAGTGGGACATACAATAGCTTATCCAAACGACCAGGTCGTAGCATGGCTGGATCAATCAGCTGTGGCGGTATAAGAGGAGGGATACAAAGATGTGAGAAATGAAATGACACTCAAGTGCCAAGATGACAACTCCATAAATACAAACAAATATACTCACCTCTGGACGATTTGTAGCGGCAATAACAAACACACTCCGACGGCTATCCAATCCATCCATCTCAGTCAATAATTGATTCACTACACGTTCACTAACACCCCCACCGCCTCCACTATCACTACCACGCTTCGGACAGAGTGAATCCAACTCATCAAAGAATATAATACATGGACTTGAGCTCCGTGCTCTTTCGAATACGACACGTACAGCGCGTTCTGATTCACCAACATACTTATCAAGTAACTCGGGACCTTTGACGGATATAAAGTTGGCACCTGACTCATTTGCAATTGCCTTGGCAAGTAGTGTCTTACCACAACCCGGTGGTCCGTATAGCAAAACGCCCGCGGGTAATGGTAATCCCAATGCCTCAAATCGTTCTGGATGACTAATTGGTTCTAATACACTTAATGTTAATTCCTCTCGTATGTTGGCTAATGCACCTATATCACTCCATGCCACGTCTGGTACTGTGGCAAATCCCTCACGTTTCGATGATGGTTGTACATTTGGTATTGCTGATAGGAAATCCTGCATGGTGACGTATAATGGCTGGAGTTGAGTTGGTGTCAGTGGTGTGATGGATTGTATATCATTATTGTTGTTTGTTGATGAGGTGTCTTTTGCATCTTCGCCGCTGGCACTAGCAACATCCTCCTTATCATCATTAGTCTCCATATCATCCTTCTTCTTCTTCTTCTTATCCTCACTACCACCACTTGCAACACCATCATTACTACCAGACAATAAATCCATACAAAAGATACGATTAATAGCAATCACTGCAGCCTCCTTTGTTAAACTTCTAACATCGGCACCAACAAATCCAGGAGTTTTTTTAGCCAATAATTTATAATTCAAGTCTGTATCCACCTTCATTTCTTTCGTCATTACACGTAATATACCTTCTCGTGCCTTTTCATCAGGCGCACCTAATACAATTTCACGATCAAATCGTCCTGCACGTCTTAAGGCTGAATCCATCGCGTCTGGTCTGTTGGTTGCACCTAATACCATTACTGCCGATTGATTACGATTCTTTGAAGGGTGTAATGTATCCATACTTGTTAATAATTGTGCTACTATACGTTTTTCCATAGATTTACCACCACCATTATCAGAGGTATGGTTTATTATTATTTCTTTTAATGAGTTCCCAAGAATCGGTTGGCGGCGTTAATTACCAAACACTGCTTATTTATCTTTTGGTATATCCCAAGTATAATATCTTGATATATTTGGTTATTGGTTGACGTTATATTATGAACCAAACACTTTGTGACGGTGACAGCAGTTTATTGCAGAATTGCAGTAGTTGATTAAATCACAACAAGAAAACCGTTAACCTTCCAGTCTATTAATACTATATATCTCCCAAGTATATCGGTGTATCGGCGGCGTATAAACCAGCAAATATAGTAAGTTATTGCAACAATACAGCAAGTGAAATAAATAAATCATGAGTATAAGGTTTTAACCTAAACAATATTTAGGTGAAAGTCGGGATTCAAGTTATTTTTGTTGTGTTTGTTTGTTAGGTAGTTGTTGTTATGTATGGTGTTTGACAGCTGATAAGCAATATAACAACCGGCCGGATAGTCAGATACTGCCAGATAGTGGTAGAGATATTCTTGTGTTATATATAATCATATCTAGTGTATACGATAAGTTCAGTACTTTAATATAATTTACTCGAAAAATGAAATCATTGAAAGGCTATAGAATTGGCACCATTGTTGATTATGAACAGTCTGACTACATGAGTGAGAACTATGCAATAGCTACAGACCGTAGGAAATGGAAAGAAATAAAGGAGAAGGATCAGGTTATATTGAAGTTACCTATATATCAACATGCCCCGAGGTAAGATGATTAATTTATCACATATACCATTAACCATTCACATAAGACATAATTTCACATGAACCATCTAACCCTCGTCTTCTTCATACTATAAAGAGAGTATGAGGAATTCAAAACTTGGTGGAATGAAGAAATGCAACATTCTCATGATGAGGGTGTTACATTGATAGTAGTAGATCACAAGAGAGGTGGGGTACAGAATGTATGGAAGAAATTACTAACTAAACTTGAAGAAGAGGAGTTTGATACCGGAGAGGAAATGAACGTAAAGTTTACCACCTTGAATCACTTGTTAGAAACAGTTACTACGGGTAAATTGCCATTAGATATGTGGGGTGATACAATTGAACGAGGACCAAGGGCATCAGTCTTTTACAAGGACATAATGTTTGTTATCCCAAATAATAATAATGATGAGTGGTTCCAAGATAATGATTTCCTTACACAAAATGGGGGAATGGTATTGAATAATCAGTTAGTTAAGAATATGAGAAAGGACGACGAGGACATTCAAAGTGATTTACCAAGACTTGTATACATTGTGACGGATAAGACTGCGCAACAGGCAAAGGCATACTGCAACAATTGCCCACTACTGTTAAATTTTGCAAAGATAAATAATGCGTTGGCTCGTTAGCCAATTCTATATGGGCAAAGGCATGTGTAGATACTAACGAAAAATGCTCCCCCGACGATTATCCGTTGTTATTCAATCCACAGGAGTGGTCAGTACAGACTTTTCCTTTGGATAAATTGGTCATCTCAGTAACAGGATTCACGGGCGTTGAGCAGCAGGGTATTATTTTATGGATTGAAAAGCTTGGTGGTACATATGCTGAAAGTGTCTCTAATGAAAATACACATTTGGTTGCACATCATCAAAACTCTGACTGCAGCAAGGCATCCGAGTCAGTGCATCAAGTATCAATAAGTTGGTTGTATGATGTGATGCAACAGGGATACAAAGGAAATGAAGACGATGAGGATTATCGGGTACCAATTACTATTAAAATCCGAGAAGAATCAGGGAAGGGAAGAGACATTTATGTAAATAAAACTGAAACGACTCCAATCTCTGAAGTTCTTGAAACTTATGCTGATGCAGAAGAAGCCGAAGGTGGAGTCTACCTATACAACTTCTTTTTTGGTGGCAGAAAGATCGTGAATCATGATGCAACTCTGCCCATGCTAGAATTGAATGATGGTGATACAATTAAAGTGGAAGTAAATAAAGATATAATCAAAGTATTAATGCAGGACGAATCAGAGAACGGGATTGATTGGTTTGTGAACAAGCGATCAACTCTACTTTCTGAAATGTTTCAAGAGTATGCAGAGCATCGAGGAATCGATTTATCTAGGCTTGAGTTTTACTTCAAAGACGAGATGATCAAAAATCTTATTCACACTCCGATGACTTTGGGATTATGTGACGGCTGCATTATCAAGGTTGTTGATATTGGATCATTACCAATTACTATTCGAATCCGAGACATGGATACTAATAATGAGTCAATGTTCAAGGTGAAGAAGAGAACTCGGGTAGAGAGACTCTTTCAAGAATACGCAGACAGAGAAGATGTATATCTATCGAACCTGGTCTTCTATTTGGACGGAGAAAGGATTGACGACTACAATGCAACTCCTCTTACATTGAAATTGGAAGATGATGACCAAATTGATGTGATTGTTGACTGCAGATCATCTAGCCCAAGTGTTGCAAAGGCCAAGAATGATAAGCAAGAAATTGAGGATACGGAAATGGCTGCTGCTCCTGTTAAGGAGGAGGATGATAATCTTGATGATGACGATAAGAAAATGTTAGCAGCAATGGAGGCTGATGAGGAAGATGAGAATGCTTCATGCAAGAGGTCTTCTAGCCTGAGTTATTGATAGAAAGTATAAGTAGTAGTACATAAACATAATATGGACTAGTCAATCTCTAAGTTATACTACTATCGATTGACTGGTTTGCATGTATACTCGATGCATGATTTCTAGCAGCCAACTCTCTTGCCTCCCGAGCCTTCACTGCCGGTGCCTTCCTATCACTACTACTCTTGGCAATGAACAGTAGTGGTGCACATCGTAAGCACAGTCTCACCTTGACCAACTCTCTCTTCTTCACCTGCTGTTCAACATAAACAAAGTCTACTTCATAATCATGTAATCCTATCCCACACGGGAGGGCTTCTAACCGTGCTACCTCATTCTTCTCTTGTTCTTTGAGAGAATAGCTATGATGCTTCCGTTTATGCTTCTTTGATTTGTGATCATGAGAATGCTTCCTTTTCTTCTTCTTAGTTTCATGTTGTGTTTGATTCATCTGTTGTTGTTCGTCCGCACAGGATTGCAAATATGCCTCTAATGCATCAGAGGCGGTACTTTCTGTTGGTAGAAGTACACCAAGCGGTACCTTTCCACCATTTTCTGGAACTGCAATACCCATATGTCTCTTTACAGCTGTTGCATATGCCTCCTGATCTTGAGCACTATCCTTGTTTGTTGCTGATGTATTCTTGGTCGATGAACTACCTTTATTGCACATTAAGTTGCCACAAGATCTAAAACCTCGTCCATCTGCAACTTCTTTCTCGGTACGCCAACGTAATCCAATCTTACCAATATCTACTACACGAGATAAGTCTGCTAAAACATATTCTTTATAAAGGCAAGCATGATAGTTTTGCACCATTCTCTCTTGCCAATTGGAACCATACTTTTGATTCTTATTAATATCGTCGTTATTATTATCATCAGTGGGTAATACAAACTGAAAATGGGCACGAAGTTGTTCCCAATCAGATGGTGCCGCGATAGCAGGAGTTAGTGATGTTGATGTGTTTTTGTTGTGCTTCTTCTTATCACTATGATTTCTTCTCTTTCTTTTTCTTTTCCGGCTAATAGATCGTCTATCATCCTCTGATAATGATGTAGAAGAGAAGGATGATACTGAAGAGCCCGCCATTATCTGCTTATATTATTGGCTGACCACTGTTACTGTCGTTATAAAGAAGCGTAGATTTTTGATACCTAGGATACCCTCTGTTTAAATCATTAATATCGTAATATGCATCACGAAAGTACCATCATTCGAAAGACCGTTAAAAACTGAATTAGTCTTTGTACTGACTGCATACCATTACCATTATGAACGGCAATATCGATATTTCAGCTAGGTTAATTATGTCAATAATCAAACTAAATATGTTACAATTTTCGTAACTTCTTTATGGAGTCCAGTTTATATACGTAGTTCACGGCGATGGCACTGGTAAAGTAAAAGGGGACAAAGAATACTACTCTTAGTCATTTAGACGGCCGCTACTCCAAAAGCACAATAGTTGATAATAAACTACTTCGGTGATATCACAACGATGTATCATTGTACAATATCCGCCAAAGATACGCTGCAACTTCTTTAGTCACTCAATCTATATCAACAGACATCAACCGACTCCAAAAATTAGAATGATACACTGTGTGGCCAACCCCGTTTATTGAAGGCTGTGGGGTATCTGGGGTATATACTTACGCGATACCCCTCAATAAATACATAGTAATAAAGTACCGGATGATGTTTATATACCTCCCATGATCGAGATGGAGCTGTATCGAAGACTCGTGTCTCAAGCTATATAGTCTGAACACAGTTCATACTATCTTGTCAAGCTATAGATAGAAACAATGTACGCTGTGTTTTATTGCATCAAATCTCCATGTAAAATGGCCTTGATAAAGTGCCGATTCAGGAAGTAAAGAGACAGATAGAATCGTACGAGATGTGACAGTTCTCATAAACATCTGTTTTTTTACTTCAACTAAACTCGACAACACAACCATTATCATACATCTACTGTGCCACCTATATAACACATACAACATAATACTACAATCATACATTTAATTTTCATTAACGAGTACTTTTAATATATGAACATGAGCTGCCTACTTGATAACGATGATATGCTACACTCTTTATTAGATGTAGAGGAGGCGATTGCCAATACTGACAACAATAACAATAACAACAATACAAATGAAGTAGACAATAAGGCTGATGATAATGATAATGAGGAGACTCTTGTCAATATCAAGGCCCAATGGAGAGACATCATTGGATTCTTTTTCTTTGGTTTGCTCGCTGATGCCCTTCCTGGTTACTTCTTCTCCGCAACAATAATAAGTACCTTTAATAACAATCCGGCTGCTATGATGTTAAGTGCAAGTGTGGGTGGATTGATCGGTGCGTTGGGGGCTGCCACCTTGCTATTTAAACGCTTCTCCGCCGAAATTAGGGTTGTTTTATGTGCATTGACCCAACTAATAGGCTTGCTTTTGTCATGGTTGCTGCCATACCCGACAAGTGTAGCGGGACTTGCAATCCTAACAGTTGGGTTTGTTGGTATGCTGGCAACTGTTCTGCCATTGACATCATACAAGCCTCATGCAGTAACAAGAGCTTATCAATTCGGGTTCAGTGGATCCCCCATCTTGGGGATTGCCTTAATCGAACTCGGTTCAGCCATTGGCATGTCAATAAACGAGTTGTATGGCGTGGTAATTTGTGTACCATTAATACTTTGCATCATCTTCTTTCTTATTATTGATCGGTCAACATTTAAACAAACGGTCACGGGTAGCAGTATCAATACCGAAGACAACTCCAACAAGGATGAGAAGACACCTGTTTCATTAGTGGGTGCATGTAAGGAGATTGTATGGGCTTATTGGTTAGTGTATTCACTCGCCTTTGCTCTTCATTATTTCTACCTGGAGTCGGTACAGCAATACTTTTATTCCTCAAGTAGTTCATATGCTAACCTTGAGCCTACTAAATCGACGGCCAACAACATTATATTGGTGACACACATATTTGTATTTTTGATTGGTTCTCTTGCCGGGCTGATTCCTCGACTTTCACAAGCCAATCGGTTGGTTCTTTGGGTGCCAATGATAGTTATATTGGCTTTGTTGACCACATTATTACTTGGTCTGCATGGATACTTCCCTCCCATTGGTATTATCGGAACGTATATTATTGGAGTAGTTTATACGGGATGCTTCTATTACATCCAGCTCTTCACTCCACTGATTATGAGAAACGATACAAAACTAACAAAGAGATATATCGAGGTTCAGATACAAACCTTGGTAGTAATTAATCAGGTTGCTAGTGTGTCGATATCAATTCTGTCAGTCTTCTGGGCAAGTCGGGCCGTCCATGATACGTGCAGAGAGAATTATGAAGATGTCTATGATGGGGTATCCTGTACATATTGAGATATGGGAAAGTAAGGGACATAAAATCCATAACATAATGACATAAACTATCTCTATTCATTATCATTGTCTCCTGATGGTACAGCGGCCGAACCTTCTATATCGCTTGCATCCCCTTTACCACTCTCAGAAGGAGCACCAGCACCTCCTCTTGTTCTAGCCCTGGCCATTCTATCTCTAAGTTTATCATACCGCGCTTGATCTTTCTTTGAAACAGATGGTAATACATGCTCGAATGCATATTGAAAGTGATGTGCAGTGATTTGTAATGGTGCTGCCTCCTCTTTCTTGTTATCATTATCGTTATCATCCATACTAGTATCACTAGCAGTGCCTGACTTCTTAGTCCGACTAAGTACGCCATCACGAAGGACTGCCAGACCTGCTTCTCTCAACAGTGCAGCACAATCAGCACCACTGAATCCAGAAGCGTGTGGATTATGGGCGATGGCATGCAAGTCAACATCAGAACCAAGCTTGACAGTCTTGCTAAGGGCACAAAGGATAGAATGTCGATCATCTGGGGAAGGGAGTGGGACATACAATAGCTTATCCAAACGACCAGGTCGTAGCATGGCTGGATCAATCAGCTGTGGCGGTATAAGAGGAGGGATACAAAGATGTGAGAAATGAAATGACACTCAAGTGCCAAGATGACAACTCCATAAATACAAACAAATATACTCACCTCTGGACGATTTGTAGCGGCAATAACAAACACACTCCGACGGCTATCCAATCCATCCATCTCAGTCAATAATTGATTCACTACACGTTCACTAACACCCCCACCGCCTCCACTATCACTACCACGCTTCGGACAGAGTGAATCCAACTCATCAAAGAATATAATACATGGACTTGAGCTCCGTGCTCTTTCGAATACGACACGTACAGCGCGTTCTGATTCACCAACATACTTATCAAGTAACTCGGGACCTTTGACGGATATAAAGTTGGCACCTGACTCATTTGCAATTGCCTTGGCAAGTAGTGTCTTACCACAACCCGGTGGTCCGTATAGCAAAACGCCCGCGGGTAATGGTAATCCCAATGCCTCAAATCGTTCTGGATGACTAATTGGTTCTAATACACTTAATGTTAATTCCTCTCGTATGTTGGCTAATGCACCTATATCACTCCATGCCACGTCTGGTACTGTGGCGAATCCCTCACGTTTCGATGATGGTTGTACATTTGGTATTGCTGATAGAAAATCTTGCATGGTAACATATAATGGCTGGAGTTGAGTTGGTGTTAGTGGTGTGATGGATTGTATATCATTATTGTTACTTGTTGATGAGGTGTCTTTTGCATCTTCGCCGCTGGCACTAGCAACATCCTCCTTATCATCATTAGTCTCCATATCATCCTTCTTCTTCTTCTTATCCTCACTACCACCACTTGCACCACTACCACTACCAGACAATAAATCCATACAAAAGATACGATTAATAGCAATCACTGCAGCCTCCTTGGTTAAACTCCTCACATCGGCACCAACAAATCCAGGAGTTTTCTTAGCCAATAACTTATAATTCAAGTCATTATCATCCACCTTCATTTCTTTCGTCATTACACGTAATATCCCCTCTCGTGCCTTTTCATCAGGTGCTCCTAATACAATTTCACGATCAAATCGTCCTGCACGTCTTAATGCTGAATCCATTGCATCGGGACGATTTGTTGCACCTAATACCATTACTGCACTTGAATTACGATTCTTTGAAGGATGTAATGTATCCATACTTGTTAATAATTGTGCTACAATCCGTTTTTCCATTGATTTACCACCACCATTATCAGAGGAGCCACGTTTAGGTGCAATAGCATCAATTTCATCAATGAATATAATGGATGGGGCGTAATTACTTGCACTTTCGAATAAGGTACGGACTCGTGCTTCACTCTCACCACTGACTCCGCCTACTAACTCTGGAGCCGATACTTGAAAGTAATTCACATTTAATTCACCTGCTATTGCTTTAGCCAAGTGTGTCTTACCACAACCGGGTGGACCACGTAATAATACTCCACGGGGTGGTTCCACTCCTAAATGAATGAATAGTTCAGGATGTGATAACGGGTATTCGATTAATTCACGTAATTGTTGTAATAGGGAGGAAATACCACCTAGGTTTGAATATCGTTCGGAAGGGCGTGGTGTTGGTTGTAGTAGTGTTGTTATTGATGATGAAGTTGTAAATGGATTATTGCCATCTTGTTGTTGCTGTAATGGAAAGTTATTTGGATTGTTGGAAGACTTGGATGATGGTGTCTTCTTTGTCTTTTTCTTCTTCTTTGGTGTTGATGATGTAGTTGTTGATGTAGTATTGGTTGCTGCGGCTGTAGTTGATGTAGAAGTAGAGCCAGAGGCTACATTGCCAACACTCAATGCGTTAGCCGTCTCTTTCCCGACTTCTTCTTTGCCTCCATCTTTACCTCCTTTCCCTTCTCCTTCATCTTTACCATCTTCTGTGTTGTCTCCATTCACAGTCTGATCATTCTTCTTCTCAGAAGCCTCATTTTCCTCACGCTCACGTTGTACATCCTTATATCGATTGCGTAAACTTGCATTCAACATTCCCCCTCCACTACTTACTCCGCTACTACTTGAGTTTGACCGTACAAGCTGCTGCTGCTGCTGCTGTATCTGTTCTTGACTACTTTCTTCACGGACGTTCTCTGGTGTTGATGAAGTATCTTCTTCGACTATTAAGCGTTGCTTCTTCTTTGTAGATGTATCGCTCGAGTCGTTATTGATAGCTGATGATGATGTGCTATTGTTGTTATTTGATCCACCGCCTATTGGTATTGATGCTCTCCTCTTCTTAGCCCCACCACTTCCTTGCTTATCACCACTATTAGTATTAGTATTAGTATTACCCAGCAATACTAAAATCTTATCAACACTACCTTTTAATGTATTAATTTCCTTACGTTGATATTCACGATGTTTTTCTAATATGAGGGTGGTTATTGCGTTTGTGTTTGATTTACGTGTTGCTGCCTTGGCTTTATTATTTACGTTGTATAAATATAGTACGAGAGAGAGTATGGTGAGGTTAGATGGTATGGTGAGTAAGAAGAGTAAACATATATAGTTGAGATTGATATAAAAAGTATATATTGTAGATGCATATTGATAAAAAGAGTATAAAAATGCGAGAAAACTTACCAGAGGAACAAACAAGTAACGAAGGAGTATTACTAGTTATACGTTTTATTATTTGATATAGTTTGTGATCAATGTTTGATGGTAGTTGCAATTGCTGTCTCCCTTCCCCCGGGACAAGTGTTATATCCCTTCCTTCACCAGTATCACCACTGTTACTGTTGCTTCTAGAAAGAGATGATAGTTGTTGAGGTTGTGATGTTTGATTGTGAGAAGAGGAAGATGGTGGTATCGGTGAGATGTTGCCTGATTTGTGAAAACGAAACCCTTGCTTTGTATTATTTGAAGGAGGATGTTGCTGAATAGCTGTGGTTGTAGTTGTTTGATCCATGGTTATACGGCGGCGCTGAAGCAGAGTACGATATCTATTACTACTAACTCTTGCTATGATCTCATTAACAGTAACAAACACCTCAAAACCAACCATTTTCGACACGCGATTACAATTCGGGCAGAGAATGTCTTCATTTATTTAGGCGATCAAACGACAATAAAAGAATATCTTTCCTTTTGATAGTAAAATTAGTGTATGAATACCATAGAGTTCGAGGCATTTGTTACTCAACGAGTATAAGGATACCATGCATCACCTCTTTTACTCTTTGCAACTACGAGTTATCAGAGTACAAAGGAGAGAAACGATATAATACGTCCTTATCAACAAAGCAAAACAACATGACAGCAGTACCCACCTCTTCATCGTCGGCAACATCATCGTCAGCTGAAACAGCCAAAGAGATCAAAACACTATTATCTCAATTAAACAAAAGTAAAAAGAAGAGGAAGAAACTACTACACAAACAACAACATAACAGCAATGCACGTGATGGGGGAAGGGAGGTTGATGTTAGAGATATAAATAGAGAAGATGCAATAAGATTAGATAAGTTACGTAAGATATTTGGTGAATTAATTGTGAGGGATGAGTTTACTTTATCTTCCTCAAGTGGTAACTCTGCTACTATTAGCGGTAACAATAGTAACAACAAGGGAGAGACGAATGAGGCAAAGTCACAATGGAATAATTGGTTAGTTAAACAACATTTACTCTACACTACTCATTTACTAGATGACATCTCTTCCACTACAGCAACATCAAGTAGTAGTAGCAGTAATGAAGGTATTAATGCTTGCACATCACTACGTACATATTGTGGTGTCTTAGCCTCATCACCCGTGCCAATTACTGGTCTTTCTGACAACTATTCTGATGATAAGAACGGCAGTGGCAGTGGTAGTAATAAGATGGTATCAGAACGGTTACTAAACAAATTATTATCATCTATATTCAAATCACGTACCTGTTTAGATTCCCTCTCGTCCCTTACACCATCTGACGTTAACAACAACAATGAGGATTCTGAATTAACAACATCAGAAGCACAACTAACACAACTCCATTCTGAATTAATATCACAATATTACGATGTGCAATATTTTACCTATAAGGGTATTGTTAGTATTGTATTAGAGTTGATTGATGGGTTAGAACGTTTGAGGAAGTTGGCTAAGGAAAATGTTGATGAGGTCGGCGGTGGTAAGGGTGAGGAAAAGGTTGGCGAAGGGAAGGAGGGCAGGGCTAGTGATGTAGGGGACAGTGATGGTAATAATGCAGTCTTAATAGCCAATGCCGAAAGGAAAGTGGGTTTAGTAGCCGAGAATATATGTCGATTGTTACTATTAATGGATTATGTACCAACCAAGGATACACAGTCTGAGTTGGAAGAGGATATGTCGAGATATTTATTTGTACCGCCTGTTTTGCCTTCGGCATCTAATGGATTTGGAGGAGAGGATTATAAAGAGGAAGATTCAGAAGCTGATTCATCAAGTGAGGATGAAGAATCCACCGACGATGATGATGAAACGTCTACTACCAACAAACGCAAAAAGAGCCGTACCTCCAACTCTAACAAAAACAAACGTATCAAAAAATCAAAATTAATAGCATGGCAACAATCCTATAAACATCGTAATGCATTACAAGAAGCATGGTTGTCTGTACTACGATTGCCGAATATACCAGTTCGAATACAAAAGTTAGTTCTACAACATTTAAGTAATTATATATTAAAGGTATGTCCTAGTCCATTACGATTTGCTGAATACTTTACAAGAGTGTTTCAAGGTGGTGTCGAGTCTTCATCGGGCGAATCATCAAGTGGTAATGTCAGTACAACAAGCAGTTTAACATCCATCCTATCCCTCCATGGACTCTTCATCTTAATGCTTGATCATCAATTGGAATATCCACAGTATTACAATTCA